>Ga0157364_1005078_pt1 | contig 13315 bp, 9 predicted proteins | sample AttsexASBM2_FD_111476 | JGI IMG/M metagenome (GOLD analysis project Ga0157364, IMG submission 111476) | Fungus gardens microbial communities from leaf cutter ant in Ribeirão Preto, State of São Paulo, Brazil - Atta sexdens ASBM2 | ecosystem: Host-associated > Fungi > Mycelium > Unclassified ... | reverse complement strand
CTCTGCTTGAGGGACAGCGCGGACCGTGATCCAGAGTTTGAGTCATCCACAAAGGATGTGGAAGACGTTGATATGGAGATGGAGACCAAGGAAGGTCTCCATGAAGCCCGATCCGGCGCCGGGCTCTTGTTCAGTCATATTTGTCGCGAGCAACTTCAGGAGTCGAGTGAGGTCGTCGGAGTCGTTGTACTCCGTGGCCTCCTCAAAGAAGAAGGCGGACAAAGCACTAATTGTGCTATCGGATAAGGAGGGATCAGGCTCCTCGAAAGAGAGCATCGCTAAGAAGCGAGAGAGATCGGGGCTTGACCTTACGCATGAGGGTCATTTACGAAAAGTAAACGTGCCTGGCAGGCGAAACGCTTATTAAAGATGCGGTCTTCATCGCGGAACCCCCCTCGTCCAAGAGAAACGTAAAAAGATTAGATTACGTCTCGTACTATTAGAGAACCTCTCATTGAAACTTGAGCAGCAATCTCCGGAGGCTATTGTAGGTCAGGCCAACGAATGAGGCCATTGAATATATTGTAAAACTCATCGAGAAATCCAAGAACATAAAAAGTGATATCGTGGATCATTTGGCAAGCGGTGACATGCCTCACCGCCGCATGCGACATCCTCGGGAAGCGTGCAGTAGACCCGCTAAATACCCGCCTCGGAAGGCAGGAGTGAGAGATATCCTTCTCAAGGAGCAGATTATCACCCTGCATAAGGAGAAATTCCAGCTTCAGGAGGAGATGGGGCATTATCAAGAAGGCGCGTGAGGACGCATTTGCTTGGAGGAAGAAGACGGAATCACCATCACCGATCCTTGGGAAATCCGCGAAAGCGGAACTCTTCAAACCACGGCGGAGCAAGGGGGAGCACGACACCCTCCTTCCCTACAAGGACTCCGTACCGGGAGAGAACTTTTCCGCCTGGCTTCCGGAGGTTTTCCGGCCCCCATTGTTAGGGAAGGAAAAGCATCTAGAAGAGCCCCGGGAGTTATAATGCAGAGGGCAACATCACGCCTATCAATAAAACCACCTGTGAGAAGAAAAAGGAGGAAAAAGTCCGATCGGGAATTGAGGTAGACTCCACTGGATCGGACGATTCTCTTGAGGATCTTCTTGACTACTGCGGACTAAAATCTGTCAGGTAAAGGTGTGTCCGCACAGGATGATATAAGGGAGGCCAAAGCTGGCAAGGCCAAGCCCAAGGCCGCTAGGGTCCTAGCAGGAGAAACGACGATACCATTTAAGGATGCGGTGGCTCCGTCGTCTGTAAATAGGCAGACAGCGGACTTATGGAGTACCGTGATAAAGAGGAAAAAGAGGGGAATGACCAAGGCTAATACGATAATAGCAATATTGGCAAAGGCCAAGCGCAGTCCCCCTCCCTCGTCCCCCTAAGAAGGCAGCGGAAAGATGGCCGCCTAAAATCAGGCCGGCCAAGACCGCCTCCGCCGGCAGCCTCGGAGAGGGCATTCCTCATAAGGGGCCAAATATGGCTCGAGGATTTGGAGATAGGTGAGGTAAAGGCCAGGCGAGTCATCATTAGGGCTTTTGTATTAGAGATCAAGAGCGCCAACGACATCATAAAAGCCACCTAGCCTCACATATGAAGGAAGTCCTACGAGCAAGGAAGAGGTAAAAATTTCGAGGCCTACAAAGAGAGCGAAGCTCTGCGTCTTGGGTCTCGATGACTCTGATTACCCCTGATGACATAACAGTGGCAATATCCGATCTGGGCGGCTGCTCGGCGGGAGAGATCAAGGTAGGCTCGATCGGCTCCTGATGGAATGGAGACGGCTTGAGTCCAATGTCTTCGACAGCCGCAGATTGAGGATCGGCTGGATGGTGACCCGCGTGACGCTCCTACCTGCCTGCCCCTTACAATGCTTATGCTGTCTCGGCGTGGAGCATATGAGGGCGAACTGCAGCAGCCTGATAAACCATACGGGCTGTTGCTGTCAGTGTGGATGGCAGGAGCACACCCCACACGAAGATGTAAAGCCCCTGCAAATCCCGAGTCCCCTCAAGCTGAGTTTGGATTGGGGAAGGGCAGCAGGGAAGATCAACGACGTACTCGGTGACCATTGCCTAGAAATATACAAAAGGTTCCCCCTCCCCATCACCATAGTAAGGAAGAACTGCTATGTCCAGGCTGAGTGGGGAGCTATTGACGTTCTCGCCTGCTACTTCCAACCGAGGCTATCCCTCGCGGATTACGAAACCGCACTGGAGGGACTAGCCGCGGCCAATGAATATAGAGGACTATTTATTGGAGGAGACTATTATGCGAAAGGACAAGTTTGCTTATATATTTTTAGAAGAGCATAGGTTTTGAGAAATATATCATGAGCTACATAACAACATTCTTAGAATTAGATACATAATTCGCATTTTTCCACCTCACCAATAAAGCACGCAAACCTGTCAAAATTTTCTTAGTAGAATCTTTCTTAATGACTTAATAAGTATCAACATCTTGAAGCATCTCAGTTACTTTTAAAACATACATCTGTCCCAGTGCCATCGTCATGTTATCCTTATCAGCCCGAGTAAAAATAATCCTATTATTCATGTCTTTCATAAAAACTCTAGTATCCCTTTCCAATTGTAATAGATTCATGTCCACTTCAATGTACCGTAGGGAAAAGCTAAAGTCCAGAATCACGCAGCATAAAAACCCCATTCGATGGAATATATTTACCCGTTCGGTCATAACTGATCATCGGTTGCAAGAGGACCATGAATTTGACTGCGAGAACGTTGCAATTCTGGATGAGAGCTTCAGTATAGGAAAAAATTGATTTTGGAGATGTTATACTTCAGGAGACAAACGCATGAGCTTAATTTAGACGGATATGGAGGTTCTTCCCAAGGCCTACTTTGCGATTATTGACAGGCTATAAATGTCGATTTATTTTGGTTTCAGTCAGTCAGTGTCGTGTTTTGCATAGAAATTAAGTCTTTCTATTTTGATTATTGTTATCTAATTTCTTTTTTTTTTAATTAAATAATGAGTTAATTTTAGAATTTTAAGTTAACTTTAAAATTTTAAAATTAAGAAATTTTAACTAACTTTTAAAAAGTAGTACACTTAATCTGACACTGATTGGCCAAAAAGTCAAGAATTAGTTTTTGACTGGATGGCTTTGACTGAATGACTTGTGTTTAATGTTTGATATAATCGATATAATGCATTCTATTCGTGGTGAACTTCCTTTACTTTCATTGTGAAAATTAAGATTTAAAAAAATTTTTTTTTCTTTTCTTTTTAACATTCTGAGTTTGATTCTTGTATAGAGATTTTTTAGTGTAGAGGGAACTCATTATGGCAAGATAGTTATTACGTATAGATTACATTAATAAAGATGATTTATGTCTCTGAAGAAAGAGTCTCAAAAATGAGCCGAAACATGTAAGCATGTTAATTTATAAAAAGTTTTGTGTTATATCTATATATTATTTGCGCAACAACTACCGCGTCTGATTCCTATTGCCCCCCCATTATCGCCAAATATTTCTTTGGAACAATAAGAAGTCTTTGTAAATTGATTTACGTTTTTTAATAAAAGTTCTTATATAAACAGCGTATAAAGATATAACTAAATTAAAGAAATTCATCCGCATTCAAAAGGATGAGCTCCGCACTCTGTCTCATTTCAATGTCATATATAAAATAAATTGCAAGGATTGCAATGCGTCATACATGAGACAAACAGGTAGAATTTTAAAAGCACGCATTAAAAATCACAGAAATCACAGTAACTGGAATATGACACAACTTCAGTTATTACTGCACATAGACCTGATTTCATAAATTCGATTGGGAAAACATAAATATTTTAGCTAAAGATTTTTTTATATAAAAGGTTGACGTCTGATATGATTTTCATAAAAAAATAAATAAGTAGCTTAAACATTAAAAATGACACAGAATTTATGACGTTATACAGGATGTTTCATTTTAAAGGATCCATTCAAATATCTCAGAAATTGCATTAAATCGAAAAATATTTCAGACAAAAGTTTTGTGACTTCGAACATAAAATGGTACCATTAATTTGACCTTGGATGATGTCAAGATCAGGACAAGGTCACTTTGAATTTTTTTAATGGAATCTCCAATTTTTCATTGCATATTTTTGTAGCTCTCTTATCTATTTTTTCAAAACACTATAATAAAATAATTTTTTATTAAATACTTTTCGAGTTATAAGGTCGGATACCTTAAGTAATGCTAATGCCGGTGATACTGCAACTTTCAAATCCTATAACTTACTAAGTATTCCTATCACAAATGGATTGACATCTTGCCGCGTATCAAATTATTACAACGCGCGCAAGCATCGAACTATCGGTATGCGTCCTGTCGATGTTACTCTGCGATCGCCGATAGGCTCTTAATCATGGTTTATAATCGCGTTAAAGATTGCCGTACCCACGCGATACAAAATAGGTGATTCACAAGTGTGTGAGTAAATTTAAGAACAGTCTGTGATAAAGGTTACAATAAAGGTTCCGAATTGGAGTATGGAAATGTTTAAAATTATCAAAGTGCAGCAAACTAATTCAGTGACGTATCTATTGGAAGATTCTCGCGGGGAGCCTACTGCTGGAGAATTCTTGCATAGCGTCGCTAATCCCAACGTGCATCTCGTTGAAAAGGATTGCGCAAGAGGAGGAATAAGGTTTATGTGAAATAGTTGGGATTTGACAATTCACATAATTCGTGGATACATAAAAACAATGTGTTGTAAAACTTATATTTATTATAAAAATATAAATACGTATTATATATATTATAAATATCATATACACATATTATACATAGTATACATATTATATATACGTGTTATACATAACATACATTTATACATGTTACATACATATTAAACATATTATACAATAAAAATGTGTTTTATTTATTAGGTGTAGTAAAAAGAAATCCATTATTTTGGCATGAAATTGAAAGGAAAAATAATGGATTTCTTTTTACTACACCTAATATATCAGTAATGTCCTCATGGCAGCGGTGAAACCTGTCACAATATATCGCTTATCATTGTGTTTCCGATATGTACACCTCGTGCAATTTGGATATACGACTGCCTGCGCGTCATTTCGATTGCGTCATTCAAGCACCGTGTGTAATCCTCGAACGTTATAAATCTCGTTTCTCTTAACGCCTTTTGCCTTCTTCATCCTTCTTTCCTTCTATACGCAAGGTGTACATTTTCGCTCTCCTACGAATTCGATCATGATGGCATTGTTCTCGTCATAAGATCAGGAACTTTTTTATTTGCGAGCGGAATACCGTACGCATTGTCGCTCGAGTAATCGCTCGTGTCAAATTTATTTGTATCACGTTTCATGATGTCATATACATCGTCGCATTCTATGTAATATGTAAGACTATCGGTGTCGGTGTACATAATTTTGCATTTTTCGCGAAATAGCGGTGCCATGTACTTCGTACGCCATGAAATTCGTACAAACACGTTTTAGATATAAGATCGAGGACATGTATGTGAACATATCCACATATATCGGTTTGTCAAACTTCACCTCAAGCTTACGCAGTTCAATCGCGACCAGATTCTCCGAGAAGACGCTTCGACTATGGATAATTGGTTTGGCGATCATTGTCTCCGCACCGTATCTTCCCATTTTGTAAAAAGGCACACGTTAATGCGATCGCGCATTCTTCATGATTTTATCAAATATCGCGTTATTCATAAGTTTGTATAAATTTTTTTCCAAATCGTTTTTCACCAAAGTTCTAAATTTTGTATTGAACTCAATATATTCGCCATAAAGATTGCGTGAATTGTACGGCCATATGAAGACTGTGATAAGTACACTGTTGCAGATTGATGTAATGCTACTTGTCGCATAATGTTGCGAGGAACTTATCATCGCGTTTGCCAGGTTTTTCGTGCATCGAACGGTAGATCAGTGCCCGTCATGAAGATGTTGCGGCTCCACCTCGAAAATATAGCCTATTGCCGAATCTAACGCGATGTAAAGTAAAATTTTGTACTTCGTCGACCCATCAAAAATCGGCGTAAGGCAATGGTTGACACATTGCCTAGCCGTTGACAGATTGTTGACGTCATAGTACATCAAGTACGTTTCGATGGATCATACGACAGCATATATGTACAATATTTATTGTTGGCTCGCGCCTATTTGAACACTAGCTCAGACGGCTGCGTATACTGCACTCGATAAACATTATCATCGATATCTGTGAGTTCAAATTTTACACCAGTATGTTTCAATATGGCGTCACATGAGGCCCGGTAAGGTGTAATAGTACGCGAGGCCTAGTCCGTAACCCGTAACTCGCGACGCAACTGTCACGGAAATTTTCGAAGACGTTGGCCAACAAAATGTCTGTTTTCAGACACAGGTCGCTATATTTGCCGAGTGTCCGAATAGAGAATCGCTGCGACACGTTGACGGCATGTGCATAATCATTCTCAGATATCGTGTCATCTATCAATTGTAAACCGAGTCGCGAGGCGATAAACACAGCTCCTCCAATCAATTTTCAACGCAATCAATGTATTGTTGTATGGAAAGACGCCCTTTCGCATCAAAAGATTAAAATTTTCTTCGAATAATTAGAAAATTCGCGTTGCAGTAGCTTATCTTAACTGATAAAAGATGACAATTTGTCCAAACTTGAGGCGAGAAATTTATGAATGAATCTATAAAGCATAATTTTACACAATTTTTTTTATCGTTTTTAGTACTATCAATGTGTATCATAAACGAAAAGTTTTTCCTTTGTAATTGGAAATAAATCAATGCGTCCTTCGATATGCAATGATAATTTCTTTGATGACGAAATGCACATCGTAACCAAATAAATTGTGAAATACTACGGGTATGCAATGCGAATTCTAATCGTATTGCAATTTGAGTGAGTGAGGCCTCTGTATCGTCTGATTAAATGATAATGATCGCTTACCTGCGCATCTTCAGGTCGCGAACGATTTATCACACACGTGGTAGTGCATAGCGTTGTTAAATTTTTCTCAGTTATCTTGCGTAAAATCATGGGTATGTTAATTCATAAATTATGGACTATATACTATGCGCTAGATTTTTCAATTTTCTTCGGCGAACCACGCAATACAGTCTTTATCGTGGCGAAAACAATTCATAATGTCGTAGGAACAATGCACGTTGTATCCACTAAACACATCATGATACGTGTACGTAGCTGATTCAGGATTCCCATCCGTCTTTTTCAAAGCGCACTCTAAGTCGGCGTAAACGAATGCGCTCCTTCCTGCAGTTGTCGAAGCTCAATCATTTGTCGTCCTCGGTAGCCTGATCGCACAATCGTTCAATTTTCACAGTCTTCACTGTGGATCTCCAGTTTAATGCTTGAGCTGAAGTAGTGCAGGCATCTGAAAAAAAAAACCGTACATTTATTATTATTATTATTATTATTATTATTATTATTATTATTATATGTATTATAATTATTGTTATTATTATTATTATTTCATAAAAGAATTTTTACGTACCTATCGCAGAAATATTTCTTTTTTCTACTAAGTTTTAAGTTGACTAATCGAGATAGATTCTTAATGAGTGCAAAATGTCTCGCGTTGTCATCCTCCACGTACAAGAGATTCATGTGCTTGCTTCTCTTTCGGTCAGCGAGTCGTATCAGCACATTCCCCTTCTTATTGGTATAGACATTGATGGAAATGTCATTCAAAGTTTCGAATATCTTAATTTGACTCAATGTCATTGGAAATTCGATGCTCGCGAGATTTAGAACCGATGTATAATGCGGATACAAGGACTCTCGTTCCACATTTTTTTTAGCTGGACGTAGAGCAAGAGCAGACCATGCGAAACACGCATTGTCCGCGGTTTGCACGTTACGGCACGTACCGCTCTCTTTAGCAAGCTCTTTAATTTCTCGCGGGAATTTGATATGATATCCCGCGAACAGAAGATTGTGCTGGTTCACCGTTAAATTTAGTATACGCGACAATGCCCATCCGCTATCACATTCTTGAAACTCTTCCAGCGATGCTAAGGTAGATGATACTCGACGACGGGCATCACGCATGGCCATTCGCGCAAATCGGTGTATTAATATAGTTCAAAGTTCCGAATGGCGATACATTTGTTCGCGTTTATCAGCCATGAACTCGCCATTGAAAAGTGTTTATTTTTATAGAGTCATATCGTTACTCTGCACGCATTCGAGCACAATTTCGCTCGCGTCTTCGAGGAATCGGCGAGACTCGATATGTTTAAAATTTATCACTGCGGGTTCAGTCAGAATATGACTTTCGAACGCCAACTTTCTTGACTTTCAATGATGCGCCAACGGAATCCGTACCCGGCGCCCACATGCACGAATCTTCCGCGCACAGATTCCTTCAAACTCTCGAACCGCGCGATACATTTTTGAAGATCACTTTAGATTATCTCAGTTTTAGCTAAGATTACTTTAAGAATGCCTAGAATTAAAATTAAATTAAATTACCTACAGATTATTTAATATTACCATTAGATACTATCATTATATATTACCATTAAATTAGAGCTTTAGCAGAAAGCTGACTTATAATCTTAAGATAGTGTCTTATGACTTAAGTAACATCTTTTGTCTTTAGTAACGTACAATAACTATGTATTTATGATTTACGTCTTAAAGGCATATAAATACAAGATACTTTTAAAACATAAGTCATAAGACTATCTTATGAATTAGAATTTCCTATTAGATTACTTGAGAACTAAAGATTATTTAGATTTATCAAAAATTATTTTGGATTACTCAAAATTTCGCTTTAGATTACCGCTGAATTACCTAGCCCTTATACAAGCCATTATACAAAAATACCTCAGTGATCAATTCCTCGATTTATTATAATTTATTTTTCTAGTGTAATCTCCAAATTATATTTTTGCTATTACTAACGGATCTAATTATGATCTGCGATATTTTTTTTGTATTTTTATCGTCTCATCCGATCAGGCACAAGAAAATTTGAAGAGGATTCAAAACCATCTCATCTGGGAGCTTGATACATGTAGGTCGTATCATTCTGTATTTCTTTCGTTGTCGTTTAGTGATTATCACAAAATATTTACAGAGAATTTATTTCATGAGAAGAAAGAACTTCTTAAACTGCATTTCTCTCCGATCGAGGACTGAAGTTACCAGGAATGAAAGCGATGACCATGGGTAATGTCCGTCGAAAGAAAGACACTGAAATCCGCCGTAGCGGAGCAACATTTAACATTTGGAATGACCAAGAGGCAGCCTATAATAAAGAAGTCTCCTTCTAATTTCAAATATGCTATATCGCGCAAGGATCTATGACGATCACGAAGATTTACGCGATTCGCGGGATCGCATGAGCAATAAAAGCCAATTGACGCGTGATATGGCCCTAATTAGAAGGAGGATCTAACAGCCTGCATGGATCCGCGGAAAAATCCCGGCCGGCACTCGTATTGTGTCAGAACCTTGCAATTGTAAGAGAGGATGCATGATCCTTGCGATGACGCGAGAAATTACCGAGATGACTCGAAAGATTGGAGAGATCGAAGAGGAGCAAACTTAGTAAGACGAGTATCATATTGTGTAAAATCATATATATGTGTAATACATATATGTGTAAAATCGCTGATCACGAGATTCTATGTCAGATGGATCGTATTAAGAATTCTGGAGATTTCAAGTAGCCGACTTTTCGGCTGCCGCATAATAGATTGCAAGTCATGTGCCATTCCACCCGAAGACCATTTTTAGAGAACTATCTGTTGCCGAACAGCGCTCGCTTCTTGCCATAGTCAAATCATATCTGTATAATTGTGTATTGAAAAAGAAACTTTGTTTGTCGTGGCCTCAAAATCATTTTCGAATTCTCGCGTAGAGAAATATTCAGTGTCGCGTAACTATTATTTTTTCACGTTATATCGTCCGATTTACATGAACTTCTGCTTATTAACGACACCTTAGTTGTAACATATTTGTGTGCATTTATTTGTTTTTAGTATTCGATAATAATAAGAACTTCGGTAACATCGAAATCTTGTGATCTTATTTAATCGATGCATATACAATTAGATTTCGTTACTTTCGTTACGGATCCCAAAGGGTGCCGGGCCCCAAAAGAAAAGCCTGACTCAAAGAATGTACATTATAAAGATCATCTGTAATTTGACGTTGGCAGAAATTTATTACTCTCTTTTCTTTGTTACCTTATGTTTTTTCAGCCTATCTCTCTCGTCCTCTGACATTCTTCCCGCTTATCCCCTCTACCAATTCCGGGGCTGAGCGATCGGATTCCACGAATCATAATTATGATTAAATATTACGAATTAAGTAAAAATGAGTGAAAGAATGGCACGCTCTCTCGTGTCTGATGTGACTGACAATAGTTTTAGTTATAAAACCAAGGAAATTGTCCGTTAATGGACAATGAAAATATATATGGGTACATGCAATTGATACATGCTGGCTGATTCTTAAGAATTCTGATTATTCCATCGCAGTTCCAGTGTAGTTCTGACTTCATTTAAGCGCTTTCTAAATAGTTAAATAAATATTTCATATTTAGAAAATGAAATGAACGAAATTCTGAATTATGATAGGAGAAAAAGAGAAAGGGAAAGTACAGTGAAGAAATCGAAGTTAGCAAGTAATAAGCTGTACTATTATTGAAAATTACATTTTAGACAATGCACCGTTCGTTTCATTTTCTAAATATGAAATATTTATTTAGAAATAGTTAATATAGAAATTTCACGAAATTTTGTAATACTCATTCGATACCATGCTGTTGAGCGATACATCCGTCAAAGCGTTCGCGCGGCCGACCGCTCCTGACGGCGTGAATTTCATGCCCTGTGATTGATTATTTTCAAATGCCGTTTGAAAACTATTATTGATGCCTTAAGATTTTGCTATTATTTTCGATTTATTTTTTCATGAGGAATAGTACGTGCCGGCCTCTGCGCTAACGCTGATACACTCTGTATAATATATTAGCTTCACAAACGTGTAGCATAGACATTACGAGACAGTGGTACAACTTTATACGTTTTCATTTTTTCAACAACGTCTAAAATTATCGTGCAAACGTCACACCTCCATTCGCTTATAATATTATTACATCAGAGAATATCATCAGAGAATATCATCAGAGAATATCATCAGAGAATATCATCAGAGAATATCATCAAAGTCTCGGCATTTTTGGCTAAAGTCAAAAAAGCTATCCTTTATAGTTTTTTATTTTTTATTTTTAGCTTGAATTCTTACCGATAAATCCCTTCTTCGCTAATTCCAACGTAAATCTTCTAGTAATTTTTTCCAGTTCGTGTTCCGAATAGTTCTTTGGATTAATCTTAATTCCAGCTTTTGCGCCGCCAAATGGTACGTCGACACACGCACATTTAAATGTCATCAAGGCCGACAGAGCCTTAACTTCATCCCGTGAAACGTCCATCGAGAAACGAATACCTATAAACATAATAAAAATATAATATAAATTAATTTTTATAAATATAAATAAAATATAAACGTAGTTATATAAAGAAACTCAATTTTCAACGTTTTATTTTTTTGTCATAAAATGATGAATGTATTATAAATTATAGAAATTAATTATCAAAAAAAAAAGTATTTCATAAATTTATAAAAATTCTTAAATCGTATAGTTCATCAAATGCAATAAATAATTTTATATTTTTCGTACTTATGTATTACTTTTACTTTTAATAATTTAAAAATCTATCTCTAGAAATAGATTTATTTCTAGAATTAATCGAATACTACTGCGAAGTGTATACGCCCGATCGCTTGGCACGCGGGCCATGGGGAGCGGGAATAGTCTGGCAAGCGCGCCGTCCGAGCTATGGAGATTTGCGGCGGTGTGCGCGGCGAGAGGCGCTTGCCAATCCCTAACTCTCAAAGCCCGCGCCAAGCGATATAGGCATATACACTTCGCAGTAGTAGGCGGGGCGAGCGCACGTATTCGGCTATCTTTAAGGATTAATATCTCATTAAATATTGGGGAAATTTACAATGGTAGAGGACTTTTCGACTCAGGTTAGTCCGCTCTACTTGTCCTATATGAAATATTTGAATATATGAAATATATGAAATATTTGGCGATTATTTCCAGACACCTGTATATAAACAATAAAACAACATCTACATGATTTCATATAAAAAAATTGAAAAATTAGTTTTGTTACCGATTTCTGGCATTGACTCGTAACAACACATAATTTATATAAAAGTCTTATACTTTGTATATATAAAACAAACTTCATCACTAGAGATTATTAAAATATAATGTGTTTTTAGAAATGAGTCTTAAAGCTTTACTAAAAAGAAAAGAAATAAAAGAGAAGGAAAGTCGTGTTATGTATTAATATACATTCATATAATAATACGTAGTTATCCTTTAATATTTTCTAAACCGTATGTATGTGTTGTAAATCTCACATTGTATGTGTGTAATGTTATTAGATTAGAGGTTGAGATTAAGATTGAATAATCAGAAGAAAGAAAACTAACATCAAGTTTAGTAAATTTTTGCTTTGATTAGTTAAATCTAATCTCAATCTTTACTCTAATATAAATATAAATCAGTAAAATAACGATGCTATTGAAGTTCGATTTTTAGGAAATGATACTCATAGTCTTATCTTATTTTAAGACCGTTCTTATTTTAAGTCTTAAGTGATATCTTAAGATGCTAATATAGCTTTCTGATTGGTCCACAATATCTTATAACTCTACTTAAGGGGATACTGAAATGACTAAATTGTCGATATATTGCAGATAAAAAACTTCGAATTTACTGAAATCAAAAGTCCATTTACAGAATTAAAGTAAATGCAAAATTGAGAAGTGAGAGAAGCTATACCAAAATCGAAAAAAAATGGTTAAAAATTTACATTTTTTTCAGCATAGAATTGTCATCTGATGTAGACGTTTCTTTACAAAATATAAAAGTTTTATGTTACATAAAGTTTTATAACAAAAGTTTTAAGTTCATATAGAAAATGATAATACAGCATCCGGCATATTATGTGCACATACTCAGTTTATAAAACTAAGATTGAAAGTTTAAAAAGAAGATTTATATTAATCTGCAAATTACATGTATACGAATGCTAAGCGAATATTCAGAATGGTAAATAAAGTATTAGGTGTACAAAAAAGTTCTGAGCTTTTTTTTGTAAAATTCAATCTTTATACGTATGTAATCGTACGGAAATGGCTTGCTGCGTAACGCCAAGCTGTTCTGCAAGCTCCTTTTCAGTTT
>Ga0157364_1005077_pt1 | contig 13315 bp, 6 predicted proteins | sample AttsexASBM2_FD_111476 | JGI IMG/M metagenome (GOLD analysis project Ga0157364, IMG submission 111476) | Fungus gardens microbial communities from leaf cutter ant in Ribeirão Preto, State of São Paulo, Brazil - Atta sexdens ASBM2 | ecosystem: Host-associated > Fungi > Mycelium > Unclassified ... | reverse complement strand
TGGTAAGTGATATTGGCAATGATAATGCTAGAAAATTAATGCTTAATTGAAATCTTGATTAAATTTTAACAACTTTTAATTTAAATAATGGACACATTATTTACATATTTTAGTGTAATGTAATACAAAGAATTTTTTTTTTGTTTCAGAAAAAGCACAAACGTTATATTTTTTACGTACCCACTGGGTGCTACTATCATCAGTAACATTTTTTTTTCATCGGCACGATTCTGTACCAGAAAATACATATAGTTAATCTGTTGAGAGAGATTGTGAGATCATGCGCCACAATGAAAATAAGCAGAGGTCAAAAATGCGAGGACTACTTTAAAGTGCTGTAATTTTGCGAAAAAAAATCACTCACAAAAACACAACTCATTTTTTTTTAAATTAAAGAGGAAAGTTCGAATTTTAGACCGCTGCAAACAGCACTCCCAAAAAAAATTTTACGAAGTCCATGTATTCCATCAAACTTTGCAATTTTCAATATGACAAACACTCTTCATATTTTGGGAGTTACAATGGTAGGGGTGTATTAAACTTAAAATCTGATCATAGCGTTTTAAAATTGGGATTTCAAGCTTTAATTTAAAAAAAAAAGTTATCTGATAATCTTTCGCAAAATTCGTCAGTCAAAATTGATCAATTTTTACCCAAAATTTTTTTGTATAATTTTTTTGAGCAGTGTATATTTTATTAATATATTTTATAGTAATGATTGTGACTACAAACAATACAAAAATATATTTGCTCACAGGTTTAATATGTACTTGAAGCTATTCGTAATGATGGGAATAATTTGGAGATAATGTCGTGGGTAGATATTAGTGCTGATGTTGTACCACAGTCATCTGGTATCCTGCCGATATCATAAATGCCTTGCAAGGTCTCATCATTTTCGTCATATTTGTGTGTAGGAGACCATACAAACGCTATTAAAACGATTTAACAGCAAGATTTGCGATACGTCCATTTGGAATACTGAGAGACTAGAAAGGAGTCCAGAAATAATACCCATGCAACAAATCGATTCCTCTAATTAGCAGCTAATCATCAAAATTCAATTAGTCCTACTCATAAATGTTGCAATGCAAAGGGAAAATTCTATTATACATGAGAGTTAACAATTAATTAGCAGCATAATTTGATTCTTCAGTCGAAGATCTTACGTATATACATACTATATCAGATTATATTGTTTTATTTATATTATTTTTTGGTCTCTTTAAAAAAGAAATATTTGATGTTATACAATCTGTTAAAACATTAAACAATACAATATAATTTTTTTAAGCAGAAAATTCGAAAGAAGGTCGGTGATTCACCCCAAAGATGGAAAGAAGCCATTTTGAAACATTGGATCAAATAAAGATAATGAAATAACATTTCAAATTAATTGCGGATTCAAGAAATCTTATAAATCACGTTAAACATAGCTCATCAGAAATATGACCAATACAATTCAAATAATAAATAAGACATGTTGTCACTCAAATAAATATTAAAAGAGGAGGCAAAGGCAATGTATAAACTATTACAAAGAAATTACATAAATCAACTAAATAAAACTATTTTGTGTTTTTTATTATCTGTAGATAAGTATGATATAAGCCTTCCGTATCTGAACACAAATTATTTTCTTGCATGAGGATATGAAGATATTCCGATATTTGTCGTTTATTAAGGAAACGTTCTTCGTCAAGTATTGCGATATTTTTCCAGTCGAAGTAATGTTCAAAATTAATTCTATATTCTAGAATCACCGAGTTATTATTGTAAGCGAGCGATTATAATGTTCCGACACTCTATATATGCCGTTAAATGGATTTTCATCGATACGAAGGTTTAATGTTAAAAGTATTCACACAAAGTTATGATAGTTGAACCGAGATTAAAGTTAATTTATTTTAGTATAGAAATAGAATTTTCATGATCAATAAGCATATAATGATAAACTATGACGAAATAAGGCTACATTTTCATGGATATATATTGAATAGCACACTGTTTATTAAGTAGTACAGCATCGCAAACTAACTTTATAATTTCACAGTGTTAGTTTGCAGTCCGTTTGCAGAATTTTTCAAATTCTGGCAATAGATTCAGACCTTAACTCCACTGAGACAAAATATTAATCAATTGAAATTCTTTATATATAATTATAAATTTAATAATAATTATAAATTTTTCGTTGCACTACTTATTGTTAGTTATATCATTATATTCGTTGAAAGAATTTATTTCAGATTATATTATTACCTAGCTATTTTTTTATATTATTTAAAATTTTATATTAAATATTAATATTAAGAATTTTTTATATGTTTCAAGAAATTTTGGTAGCATTCAATGATCATCATGAATGATTATTATATAATATTATATAATAAATAATTAAATGTCAAAAATCAAGTCCTACTCTTCACCGAATGAGTATGCTAATTAAGATTAATGAACTATTTATATACTATACCATTTTAATTCGAATAATATTTACGATGTGACATGTGGTCTATGCGTGTTTAAACACAAAATGCATGGGATTCAGAGAAGTGATACTACTATTTCCTATGTCAACGTCTGCATCATTTGATATGCAAAGGTATCAGAAATGAGACACGCAACGTCCGACGAGAAAAGGGTTTCTTTTATGTAATTTATTTTAATCTATCGAAATTGTCAATGAAATGTCTGTCGCGTATATACTTGGTAACAAGCATTTCTTCGTTTCTTTTATTTATAGATAAATAATTTATAATTTCTTTTTATATTACAGCACCAATTAATTTTGATTTCGCTCATTTATTCGACAATACTTTCCAATTACTCGAACTCATAGAAGACCACTTACGCTTTTTCTGATTAACGAAGCAGACAATTGGAAATATTATAATCGGAAATAGTTCATTGAGTCATTTTATAAATGAAGTATTTATTTATAACCAGCTGTTATTATCTTAATTGGAGTTTTAATCATATAACATTTAGCATTATTTTCATCAATACGCTGTTTGAAGTTTGAAGTCTTCTCTGTTCCCGTAAGTAGAGATATTTCCAGTTTGTATCATAAATGATTATTTTTGAATAAAATGATTATTTTTCAAATAAAAGGTCGCATAATAAAAATGTTAAGTTGATTAACAGTCTGTTTCTTTCTTCTAAATATATCTTGTACGCTGATAAAAGAAAAAGAAAACGGATAAATCGGATATAAGACGGAAGTTGCAAAATAAATACATTTTATTAATTATATGTACGTGTTTTATGCATAAAATACACGAAAGTTTTTAAAAATGTTTTTAACATCGAAATCGCTAAGAAAGTTAATAATCTCTTCATTTTCTTTTTATTTAATATTATTTCATAATATTATTACATAATTGTATTGACTTTGTAATTTATATTTATTTTGCTCAATATGTATAAATGTCGTCTCATATATTATATCCATATCTCAATGTTTTCTCAACTTCAATATTGCCTCATTATAAATTCTCTCTTACTTAATTTTCTCTCCCACACATATATTTGATTTATTCTAGTCTATATAATTTGTATGCAAAGTTAAGGCGTCCTTCGCATATGAATCACCCTATATCTACAACCGGCACGTTTACGCGTGTGCGTACATGCGGACGATATCTCACGCGTGTATAACGCGTTCCGAAGTTAACGACGACGAGAAACGACGCGAGACGACCGTCTGGTCTGTGCACTTCGTGTGCTGTGCAGTCCATTGGGAGGAGTCGTGAGAGAATGAGGTTTATTCTACCGCTCGTGATCCTCCTCGGAGCGTGCGCGTGTCACGCTCGCAACGATGAGATCGAGATCAATGAGATCGACAACGGTGAATCGGTCGCACGCGAAGTGCAACGCGTGCGCAACATCACACTCGCCCAGATCTTTGAGAATGCGGTCCAGGCCTATCTCGAGGAAGACTGGGACGGCTGCGTCGCGGGATTTAACGATGCTCTGCATGGGTACGTTATTATAACTATCCCCTCGTCGTCGACGATACTCTCTTCTTCATAAACACTCAATGTATATTAATTTTATGAGGTATTTTTAAGTTTTATTTAAGTTTCCAATTTTATGTTTTATTAAAAATTCTTTGATCCAGTTGCACCAACGTTACTTTGACTTTAAGCGGAACTTAAAACTCTCTCTGTCTCGTTTTAAAATCAAAGTAACGTTGATGCAATCGAGCCTTAAAATTTTTAAAATTATAAGTGCGTTTTCTGGCATCTCGTTTTAAGGAAAATACATATTTAATATTTTTATGAAATTTTTGGCATATTTATTAATAGTTTACAATGCTTAAATTGAAAAGTGATTCTTGAATACTTAATTTATATTAATTCTAAAATATCAAGTATTTTATTAAATGTTTTATTTTAAAAAAGTGCTTTCTTCTGAAATGTTTAAAATTTAATGCATTTTTTAAAAATTTTTTCGAAGGAGAGGGATTTCTTTAGCTTTTTGTATGTTTAGTATATAAAATTACATTAAAATTTGGAAGGAAAATATTTTTTACGAAAAAAACAAATTTTTGAAAAAGGAAATAGCATGGAAAAAAAGAATAAGTCGCATAACACACAAGTATAATATATTAGACATGTTAGATATTTTAATTTAAAAAAAGAATAGAATTAAATAATAATTTTAAAAAATCTTACAATTGTTTATATTATAAAAATATCTATTTATGTTACAAAATTTTTTTAAATATCGATTGCAATATATAATCAATTCATATATATTAAATCCATATTTTTAATGTAAATTTACATAATGTTTCATAGATATAAAGCATACAAACGCCTGGTAATAATTTGCCGGCGAAAATGTAAAGCTGAGGCGACAGGTTCTTCGCCAATCTTCGTGGAGGATATCGAAGATTTGCACTTTTACGAAAGAAAAGTGAGAGAGACGCTTTGTCTAATGAAATGTAATCAGGATTATCGAGAAATCGCAGGTGAGGGGGCGCTTAAACGACTCCCACACGCCACGGAGAGGAAATTTGTTGACCTTGCCATCTACGAATATCTTCATATCTGTTATTTTCAGGTATGAAAATATATCTATTTGACCGAAACTTTAAATAATCGAATATTGCAAACTTTTCATATAAGTTACAAAAAAAAGTAATGCTTACAACATTAAATTAAAACATAATTTTATTTTTCATTTTATATTAATCCTTATAATTTATATTTGTACTTACAATGTTTCTTTTTATAATAATTAAATCATAAAATATAAAAAATACACATTTTATCATATTTCATTTTATCTTATTAATAATATTTATGATATGATTTATGCAGTATTTTAACTTTGATTTAATATAATTTTATTTGATATATTTTATTTTATTTTTATCATTTATTAATTTCTTTCGGTTACAAATAACCGATAAATTGATTTTACACAGATGTCTCTGCTCACTTATAGAAGATATCATAAAAAGCATTACGAAAATACTATTCTACCCGGATCCTAATCTGGTAGATTACGTAATTACAGTAGTAGATATTTGGTATCCGCGTCCGCTGCGTAAATTATGAGTTAAACAACTACGGCATGACTCGAAAAACTGATTCGCATCATCTCCTTTAAATAACAAATATAACTTTATTTTTAGGAATTTGTGCATCGTTTATAACACTAAATCTATAGAACTTTCGATTTTAGTTAAAAGTTTTAATTAAAAAGAGTTATTAATAAATTTTAATTAAATAAATTACAAAAGATGTGTTTACATCATTAAACTGAATACATAATCTTATTTTCCGTTTGTATCCTCGAACAGACGATATGGTATTGTTCGAACCATCTGCTATCGAAATTAAAATTCCAGTATATTTTGTACTTCTAACATGATGATCGCTATTATCTCAATATAATCTGAAATAAATAAAAATATTATTTGATGTTTATTAAGAATACATATTTTACGAGATACATATATAATTTTTGTTAATTTTTCAGAAATACGATAATTTTTTAAAGATGCAAAAATATTTTTGCTTATAATAATAAAAATATACACAAATTTAATATATCATAAAATAAAATATATATATTTTCAGAATTATTAATCTATAATTAATATTATAATATTTATAAATAATTTTTTCCAGAAAGAAAGATATCAAGATGCGGCGAACGCAGCTTTCACCTTTCTCTCCTTACATCCCAATCACGAGATGACTAAGAAGAACCTGAAATACTACTTGAATTTGCCCAACGTGACCGTGGAAAAGGTCGTGAATTTGGAGGCAGCCCCCTTTGTTCAAAAGTACATCCGAGGTGTCAAAGCATACGAAGATGAATATTATGCGAAAGCTGTGACCGAATTTGAAAGTTCACTCGAGCTTTACATAGAATCCGAGGAGGAATGCAGGATCTATTGCGAGGGTCCTTTCAATCAAGGATGGTATCCTGAATTTACCTCTTCGGTAGCAAGTAAGATACATAAATTGACTTAATAACGAACAATAAATAATAAAATTAACGAATTCAGATTAAAAAATGCATTTATAATTTTTGCTTTTTAATCTTGTTATGCTTTTTAATCTAAATATAATTTATACTTTTTAATTTTTATTTGGGCGCGAATTATTCAATCTAGAAAAACAGCTTATTTGTTTGCTGCTTTAATATTAAGTAATTAAATTTAAAAAAAATATTAAACAAGTTTCTTATTAAAGTTTATGCATTACTAAAAAGCATAACTACAATGCACATAATATGTGCGCGTAATTTCTTCTTAATCGATTTTATTATTATTTAATGGATTGAATTCTTTCTTTATACAAATTATAGTAATAAATAAATTAAATACTACACTTTCATTGAATTAAATTGTTAATAAGCTTTTAGATAATACGATTAACATTTTTAATTCCCAGGAGAAATTTGAAGTAGATTATTAATAATTACTGAAAGTAATTCTTCTTGTTTATTGTTATTCTTTAATTTTTTTCAGATCACTTTACGTTCTGTTTGAAATGCAAACGTGGATGTTCGCTTGCATTAAATAATGTAAATGGCGATTTTCAGAGTGATTTGCTTAGAAGTCATTATAATTACTTGCAATTCGCTTATTATAAATGTGAGTATTTTGGCAAAAAAATGAATTATTTTATTGAACAAATTGATGTTTTTTATGACAAATTATATCATGTAGATCATATCACTTGCATTCTCCCAAATGCTTCAAACGTTTTCCACAGATAAATGTTTATTTAAAATAAAAAATATATAATTATTTCTGAATGAAAGCCTTTGAATAATACGATATCAGTTTCATTTATATTTTATCTAATTTAGTATAATTTAATAATTGGAATATTCATATAAGATAAGTTATGAAGTAACATGTAAGTAAATTATGAATTATAATGGCCTTGTTGCAATATGTCTCCATCCATTAACAAAAGCAAATACTTCAACAGCTTCATCAAGTAGTTTCCTGAATCATCCTTTGTCGTTAAATTAATTGGATTAATTTCTAAATTGTAGCAATCTCAATGTCAGTTCAACATCATTTCTAAAATTATTAAGTCTCCTGTTCTTTGTACTACTTTGTGCAATATGCATTTATTCTTTAACTTGCATTATTTCAAGAAAATTTTATTTGTATGATTTATTATCTTCTCTCTTTCTTCTTCCCCTCTTTTTATCAATTAAATTTTTTTCAGTTTAATATATATAAAAATATTTGCTTAAAATATACTTAATCAAATAAATAAAAATGAACGAAAGAATACAAAAATATATACAAATAATAGTTTTCATTTATTTTATGCAGTGGGTAATTTAAAAGCAGCTTGTGCAGCAGTTGCAAGTTACTTATTATTCTTACCTGCTGACGAAGCAATGCTGCATAACAAAGACTATTATAGTTCTCAACCAAAAGTGAAAGAGCAGTACTTTACACCAAGAGAGGTATGTGAAAAAAATATAATTATTGTAAAAATATATAGTAAATGTTACGTATTTAATACTAGAAAAATTTCAAAGAAAATATCCGGGAATTTTCATTGAAAAGTTTACATTTATTCTCATACAAAGTGTTCTAAACGAAAATTCCTAAATTTTCAGCACTTAAAATAAGTGAAAATCGGTAAAATAAATAAAAAAATTTTAATATATTTATAAATCTAATAAGAATTAATGAGAATACTTCTTAGGAAGCACTTTCCTATGTGAAGCGGCAAGAATACGAGCTGTTGCTAATGAATTATATAGCGGTGGAGTTCGCTGCGATTGACATCAGATTTAACGAGTTTACCAAGAAAATAAATATGAAAAAAGCCGACAAGAAGGAATTAGGAAAGGTAAAAAGCGAAACCTAATAAAAAACATATCTGCTAACTTATTTATAAATAATGACTATATATACATTTGTTCATCAATTGTTCCATACGGATTGGAAATCGTAAGGTATTACTTAATAAGGTATTATTTACTGTATAAGCAATTCTTCTGTTTAAAGGACGATGCATAAATAAACCTGACCATATCGTGCTTAAACTGATCAGCTAGACATAATTGATGAACTTCAGTGTTGAGTGCATTTATCATTAGACCTAATACTAATATTTTTATACGACATGTTATACACTTACATATCCGAACAACAATAAAATATTAAAAAATAAACTTTACTTTTATTATTGTCACAATTTAATAAAATAAAAATAATTGAGACAAATTCAAGATTAAGAGATATTAAAGTTAAAATAATATTGCACATAATTTAATAAACTAATTTAAATACTAAAATGAATTTTTAGTAAACAACTCCTTAAATTAATAATCAAGAATATAATCAATGTAAAGACATAGTATATACAGTAATATAAAAAATTGGAGTCAATGCGTTGGATGTAAGTTGCCCATAATTTATCTTTATTAAAGTCTCTCGTTTAATCGCCTGTTTAAATGCAACCCTACTTACTTTTGTGTTCATATCTATATAAGAATATAGGCGCGAGGAAAAGATTCATAAGACAATCAATAAAGAAACAAAATAAAAAGATCCAATTTTTACCTCCAATGTTGTGTTATTATCTTAATGTTTAGTTTTTATTTTTTCTTCACATATCTCATTTTTTATTTCTTTAGGACTTTTCCTCGAAACCAATCTTGCATCCACCTCCTGGTCATTCGCCATCCGTTCGAACGCGATTTGTGGGTAATCTATCATCTTTCCGGGACAACGAAGAGACGGAGATACGAAAAGATCGTGTCATGGAACAGCTAAAAGTAACGAACAATGCACGATTGATAGCAAAAGAAAGCGAGCTTGGCGGAAGGAACCGCTACGTGGCTGATGGATTTCTCAATTTCACCGATTGTAATCTACTCATGCAACTTGCCCAGGTGTCGAAATTAGTTTTATCCATCGAAGATTAAACGATTACGAAACGTTTTTCTTCTTAATTCTTTTGCATCATGATCTTGATAACATTTCAATTATAAGTTTCAAATAAAATGAATTCAAATGAAATTTTATCTTCGTTAAAGCAAAGATTTGCATATTAAAATATATGAATAATTCATAAATTTTAGATTGCTGTAGAAGGAGACGGCTATGAAGAAAACAAAAGTCCACATTCGTCTTATGAGCGTTTCGAAGGTGTGACCGTTGGTAGAATAGCCTTGGTAAAGATATATTGATACCCGAAAATGTTCTTTATTATGTTCCTTCCATATTTATTATTTTTCTCATTTTGACAAAATTTATCATCTTATAAAAAATTGTAGATGGTCTACTTCGGTCTAACAAAGCCAGAATTACTGAAGCTATTTCTGCAACGCACAGAAGAAGCTCGCAATCACGTGGAAAGATATTTCGACCTTGATCGACCATTGTATTTCACCTACACCCATTTGGTCTGCCGAACAGCTTTACTCGGTAATTTTCATCTGACGCATCCTCGTGCTTCTGACGACATTTTCGCTGGCATGTTCGCATCATAACACTTGGTATGGCATTAAATATATAAACAATCGATCAGATCATATTTTATTGTGGATCGGTTCGCTTATATATAACATTTGATTTTATTTTCATAAAAAATTCTTTTTATTAACAAAATGATCATTATATAAAATATAATAATAAAATATGTATTCAATCAAGTAATGTAACAAGTTGTCTAAGGAAGGATGAAGATTAGGTATATGTATCTGTTTCTAGAAAGTTTCTAGAAAGTTCATTATATCATTATTTTCAGATTCGCCGGCGAATAGAACTGATCTTAGTCATGAGATTCACGCTGATAACTGCGTGATAAAAGATGATGGTTTCTGCTTGCGAGAAGATCCCGCGTATACGTGGCGGGACTATTCGGCGATTTTATATCTCAATGATGATTTCGATGGCGGCGAGTTCTTCTTCGTAGAAGACTGGAAGAGACGTCGCGTCCAAGGTATTGTTCGACCTCAGTGTGGACGTATGGTAGCTTTTTCTGCCGGCGGTGAAAATCTTCATGGCGTTCAAGGTATACGTAGTGGCAAGAGGTGCGCAGTGGCGTTATGGTTCACCCAGGATGAAAAATATTTGGAGTATGAGAGGGTAGTGGCGAATACTGTGTTGCAGAGAGTCCACACTTTGGGTGCCGTGCAACGTGAGGATGCCCAAATACCACTAAAGTAAGAATAGAATTTATTATACATTCTATATAAAGAAGTCCCTCAGAATATTATAGAAGAGAAGGAGTGTTAACATTTAATTTTTACAATTGTGCAATTATAATATTAAATCTAAAAGTAATATGCATGTTTAATATCATTATACGAAAATATAATTACTTTACATTATATTTTCATATGTATAACAAAAATATTCGATAAATCTTTAATTACAAAATTATATTCATATTTTATCTTTACGTTTTTAAATCATGCGGTGATAAAAATTTAGGTGATCAAAATTTTGATAGAAAATTTCACAAATAAATTCATGTTTTCATGACTGTAAATGAAATAATGAATATGATGATGACAAACAGGATGTAATTAAGAGAACAAACTAAAATAAAAAAATAGTTACAATAATGTATATACACATAGTCTGATATTATATAGAATTAAAGATTAATGGATTAAAAAGCTGAGCATATTTCTTTCAAAATTCTATTTTCTCGTGAGTTTTCTGTAGATCAAATAAAGTGTAACATTTCTATTTTAGATATGAAGATACACTGATTCAATGTTTCAAAGAAGATGAGACGTTGAGACAGATATTGAGAAAATTTACGCGAGAAGGCAGCAAAAATTGGTAAAAATTGATAGCAATTTACACAAGATTCAAATGTCCAAGCAAGTAAAAAAAAAAGAGACAAATGAGGCAAGTATAACAAAAATTAATATATTGATCAATTCGTAATTTAAAAACTTTGTAGATAAAAGTAATTTATCTGTAAAGATGAAAAATCTAGAAAATATATTCCTTGATAAATAGGTGGATCATGCAACTACAGAGAGATTCGAGAGTTTTTAAATCATATTTTATAAAGTAAATTATAGATCTATTATTACAGTACCATACTAACATTTACGTATTAGTATAAATTAATCAAATAGTGTTTAAAGAAACAAACAACATATGTTACTCCTAAGAATACTTACTCGAGAATACTTACGCCAACGCGCGTATCTAGATTTGATTTACGCGACGGCCATTATAGGACAACGATGTGGATTTCTACTCAATAATTTTACTGCGTTTAATTTAATCAAATTTCTAGTCGGCGTGTACAATAAAACGCACAAACTTACCTCGCATATCTCGCACACAGCCGTAGTCAGTTATTTATATAATTATTTATATAATTCAATTCTAAGCTATCATTTGAGTTCAATTGAGCCTACTCAGAATTTGATTGGATCAACTGTTATTGAGATAAGAGTCTCTTTAACTAGTTGACACCCGTATTATAGATAAGTGATGACATATATGATTGCGTGTACACTTGACGCAGGACATTATTGTATTTCTTGATAAATTATCTATTAATAATTATTTTATGTATCAAAATATGTTTAAGCGATGCCGTCGCAATTGCAACTGTTATAGAAAATATCTTATAGAAAATATCCTAAATCTTTATTAGAACATAGGACATATTACATGTCAACAAGTTTACATAACCGCTCGCTATGCATCGCGCAATATTTGTATCGCATTAATTTACAGTTTTCGTATTTGTATTATGTATAAGAAATTACGCCTGTGTTATGTACGCGATTGCGTTGCAATTCCCTTATTTCTTCTCTTCTTTTTTTTCCTCTTTTACTGCGCAACTAGTACATGATGGACACTTATACGTCTCTTTGTAAAATCAATTCCATTGATTAAGCGTGCGTGTAGTATTAATTTATAACTACAAATTTTCTTATCGGAACAATCGACACTCGCGATTTGTCCGCGTTGTTTTTATAATTATAGAACAAATAGAAAAACGCATTTATCAATGAACAAAACGGAAATGATTTAGGATGGAGGGAGGAAGATAAAGAGAATAAAAATTAAAGCTCAAATCCTCCATTTTTTTAGAAAATTATGGAAGAATGTTCCAAGAAGAGATAGAATTAAAGAAAAAGGGATTTACAATTAGTTACTTCGGTTATCAAAATCAATCTGAGTAATCTTTAAAAGGTTCTATTTTCGTCGCTCATTGTTTGTTAAAAAGCTATTATCGTAATATATTAACGTAATATAATATATTAACGTATGCAAACAAATATTAAATTTAGATTCTATATTATTTATTGTATGTTTCTTTTATATGTTTCAAATAAATGTAGAGAAGGAGCCCGTTACCATTCAAATTTAATTTAACTAAAAAAAAAAAATCTGATCTAATTTTAATGTAAAATTTGGGAATTTCGTTCATATATTTAAATATATAGGAAGAATTTTCCAATTTCAAATTAAAAGTAGATTAAGTTAAGTCAGAGATGTTCATTAAAATAGAAATGTTTATTAAAAAGAAGAGATGATGCCTCATCCTCATTTATACTTTACAATAAATATACATATAATACAGAATTCATAATTAATAACACTTTATTTTGTGTTAATAACTTTTTAATAAACAATAAGTGACAAATTAACGAGTATTCAAGTTCATAATAATATATATTAAGATCCCATCCGAGTTGGGTCCCTTTTCTTATAGTCTTATACGCAGAGTTAACTAAAAATCGTCGAAGTTTCTATTTTCAGATATTGTAATAGATGTATAAAAAGAAAGAAACAAATAAATCTTATTTACAAGAAAATAATTTTTGAAAT
>Ga0157364_1005076_pt1 | contig 13315 bp, 5 predicted proteins | sample AttsexASBM2_FD_111476 | JGI IMG/M metagenome (GOLD analysis project Ga0157364, IMG submission 111476) | Fungus gardens microbial communities from leaf cutter ant in Ribeirão Preto, State of São Paulo, Brazil - Atta sexdens ASBM2 | ecosystem: Host-associated > Fungi > Mycelium > Unclassified ... | reverse complement strand
TAATACATAAATCTACTGATAATATTTATTATTTTGTTTATATTGTTTGCTGATCATGTAGCGTAATATAAAATCTGAAACAAGGGAGATCAATATCATGACTTTCTCGTTCTTGTATAAAACTACTCCGTTTCACTGTTGTTGCGCTCAGCATCTTGTGACTTCCAAGTCTACAGGTGAATATCTTTTTTTTTTCTGTTATTAAGACCCATGAGAGGCCTCGCGCATTCGAAACTCTTCTTTCCCAGATTTGTCGAGTAAAATGGATAGACTTATCCACAATACGCTTTTCTCTTGTGCCGTGGCTCAGCCTCTTTCATTGGTCATCCCACATGCGAATGCTTGCTTCACATGTGTTCGTACTTCGTATAATATTTGCTCATCTGCGAAAGCGATTGTTTTTCGCTACATTCTTGTGGAATAAGTTTCTTCCAACTAAAACAGAGCGAATGTCGACGCTTCCATGACTTTTTTCGTAAAGTACATCGAAAAATACATTTTTCAATTCTTCTTTAGGATGCAAATTTAAAACAAATAGGTAATTTATTAATGAAATAATATCAAATAAATCTAATTACTCTATATTATTAAATAATTATGAAAGAGAGTTTCTTCTATAATTGAGCGTAAATATAATAAAAAATTAAATAATTGTTCTAAATAAAGAACAATTAGTTATAACTTTCTAGTGTTTAACAATATATTATTTGAGTTGCAATGTTGAAAAAGCAAATATTTTTGGTATTAATTATAATTTCTTTTTAAATAAATTATAATTTCTTTTATAATTCCATTTCTGCCTTCAACCTTCAACCACCAGTTGCCTATTTCTACCGATTTGCTAGCAGTGATCTGTTTTGGTTCAGCGAGTAACTGAAAGCCACACAGAACCGATTCTAGTTAATGCATTTTATTCACAATATCCGTACAATAGCTTTTCCTGACGGGCGAGGAAAAGGCAGTGGCGCGGCATTTCGACGCATTGTGCCATCCATTATCGAAAATTTGTGAAAATGCGTACTGCCGTTCATCGAAAAAGTATATCCGCACCGCGATGGTCTCAGCTGCGTCCAAACTGCTTTCAACTAGAATCAATATTTCGCGAATGCCTCGCGAAAGGTTTTACGGCTGACAGTGCGGCCTTTACAACGCAATGTAGTTTGTCGTATTGCAGCTAAAAGGGAAAAGTCGAATACACTTACAGTCGAACGGAAGCTAAAGCCTGTATTGCGACATCTATTACAGCAAAATTTTCAACAAATATAATCAACATATATTACATCCCTGCAAGAATAGTGATACAAGTTAAGAATATAAAATTGTTCAGAAAAGAGAAAAGAAAATTGCGTACTTATATTTAAAAATTAATTAAACATAAATTAATTAAACATAAATTAATTAATACTGTTATCAAATTGTTTGTTTTAAATGTCAAATCTAGAAGTAGTGCGAATTTTGTTATATTAGACCTCTAAAAACTATTATTATATTATTGTATTATCCTTCAATTTTTTTCTTTTCTATTCAATTAGTATCACTTTTCCTGATTGAAGACCAATGTATATATTCAGATCCACATAATATGAGAAATTTTTACTTGTGTTATTTTTCTTCCGAGTATGCGATATGATTACAATCAATTAAGTGAAACAAAAATTATTCTGTGTATTATATTTTCATTCTTATTGACGTCCATTACTTTTAATATAATGTGTATTAATGTTATTAAATATAATATAATATATGATATTGATATCATGCATATACAATATCAGTTAATTTTATTTATTTTATTTACTTGGAAAATGATTATATTATTCTATTTAATGATTTCAATTATTTCATCTCTTTTGGATTTCAATTATTTCATCTCTTTTTATACAAGAACAAACGCTCCACGTTCTTACACAATCCTAATAGTTTTAATTGCTACAATGGCGTAATTGCGAGGAAGAAATATCGCGTCATGTTCAGCGAGAGAAGAAGGAATGCTTATACAAATTAAGTAGTGGGAAATGAGTCCGAGATCCTTGCATAGAAAGAACAGCCGGCTTTGCGAGCATAGCACCCGACTACATTGCAGAGAAATGGGAAGAAACGCGGAAAATAAGTGATGAAGGCTGCATCTTGGTTTGCGTTCGTGATTGTCATGAAAAGACAAAGCGAAGAAAAGCATGAGCAGAGGTAGAGAACCGAAGGAGGGAAAGAGTTTTCCTTCCTCGTACCTTCGCAGTAAAATTTCAATAAGTTCATGAAAGGAAGAAAATCGGCTACTCGCTGCAGGATGAAGTACGAGAAGGAGACGGTGGAGATCGTACGAGGGGATGAAATAACTCCAGGTTGTTTTCGTCCGAGAGAATAACGAAGTTATTTAGGTAGTGCCAGAATAAAATTACCGCGTGTCGTCCGCATGTGCGCGCGCGCGAGCGAGCGAAACATCGCGACACGAATGGACCACGATCTTGGAGATGTTTGCACGCGAGGGATTACCGGCGCTATTCCGCACGGAGAAAGATATTGGATAAATGGAGGTGCAAAGTTTAAGCGTGTGGGAACACAGCGGCGAACGGTAAGAAACAACACGACGGAGATAGGCAAGTGAAGGAGCCGGAACAAAAGACCAATGTGCGAGGGAATGCTAGAGTGTCAAAAATACTCGCGTATTTGTCGTCTTTCAATTTCCTTGAATCATAATTAACCAGTTCTTTCCGAGGAAAGATATTTTCCATGAAAATTGACCGTAAGTTGTTAACTTTTGTTATTACTTAGCTATCCTCTATCTTTCGTAATAATTAACATAAAATAATATATGTTTTATGTATAGAAATTTGCATATTTGTATATATTTGTATAAACTTGTTATTAGATACTTCACATTTTATAATTTTTGATAAAAATACACTAAATGAATCTGAATTTAAAAAAGTGATTAAGAAAGCATTAAATTTATTTGTAAATTTATTTGTTAATTTTCTTTTGAAAAACATATAACATGCAGTTTACATTTTAATTAATGGTGTACGTTGGTTTCTTCATGATTAAAATTCATTTCAATTAAGAATATATAAGGAAAAATCCCATATTGTATTAACTTCAAGCATAATATTTTTCTATGTTAAATAAATTAGAATAAAATCATGATCCTTACTGCTTATAATACTGTATTTGATATTTACAAATTAAGCTATTTTTTTTACAAAAAATAATAAAATTGTGCACTGTAAAATTCCATTTGTAATCAAGAGAAAGTTTGCTAATTACTCGTAGAATCCTTTAATCGTGATAAAAGTAATCGTCAAGGCGACGCTGTACAGAAGTTTTCGAGATTTGAAATCTTTCTATTGCACTTTTAAGGAAAAGTGCTGATGATAGAGCAATCTACGTAGTACAAAGAAAATTATATGAGAATAAAAGAAAGAATGAACGACTCAATTACATAATAAATAATAAACAATCTATTTGCTATTAAACAATATAAAACTTTAAAGAGAAAAGTAATTCTCTATGAGAGTTTCATATGAATATAATTTCTATGATTCTTTATAAGTCAATTAATTTTTTCTACTTGGAATTAAAACTGGTTAATTTATATCACTCAAAAATGTTTAAAATACGTGTATTATCCAGTTATATAGATTATTTTATCATTGAAAACTAAATCTTTTATAAGTACTCACTAATTAACAGTTGTGTAAGTCGAATATAAGGTAAAAAAAGAAGAAGGAAGTAAACGAGGCAAGGAATAAGAGACGCAGAAGGAAAAGATGGTGAAGAAAGAGCAGGAGAAGAAAGAGGGGAAGGAGATGAGTGGTAGTAGGAGAAAGATGAGGAAGAAGAAGAAGAAGAAGACTGTACGGAAGAAGAGAAGGAAGACGATGGAAAAGAGAGCCAAGCGAGAGGTAAAAGAGAGGCGTGCGTGCGAGAAGTAAGGCGTGGTGAGGGGAGTGAAGAGACGAGGTGGTCTGAGTTGGGTAAGGTGAGGGCTCCTACGGGTAAGTACCACTCACTTCATTGACTCGTGCGTACGCCCGCACGTCTGTCAGTCCATCCTCACTCACTCGATCTTCACTTACTCGCCCGCCTCGCTCGCCGCAGACACTAGCGGCCGTGAGTACTCGGTACACATACACTTCAAATCTCGCCTGGACTGGCGTTGAAGCCGCCGCCGACTTTAGAGAGGTTCCGAGGTCGCAGGCAGCGGCGCTGTTCCAACCAGCGCGTGACCTCCTGGATCTGGAAGGTCAATACTCGTCTCTCACGGCCCGGTATCGGGTTCTGATTTATCGATTGTTTCGATCCCCCTTCGGCGCCGTAGGGCCTTGCCTTGGCGACGATCAGTGCCTGGAGTACCCTTTAGTACCGGAGAACAGAGCTCGATTGGCGCCAGGACCAAGAGGATGACCTTGCGCATCGCTAGGATCTCGGTGGTCCTCGTGTTGCCACTGCTGCTGCTGCTGCTCATCGTGGATGGATCGTGGGCGCAAGCTTACCCACGCGAGATCAAGCCAGGTGAGTGCTATGATGATGGAAATATGATTTTAACACATTAAAAGCTACTATCATCTCTATCCGTCACGATTTTTCTTGCTTTTGCTCGAAATGTTTAGAATCAGACTGTGAATAAAAAAAATATTCGTTCCAAAGGTTTAATTTAAATAATATTATATATTTAAATTGAACCGTATAAATAAATATTTTTTATCCACAGTCTGAAATTAAATTATATAACATACTATATTATATATAAATTATATAATAATAATAAATAAAAAAATAAGTAATATTATACATTTTTGAATTATACAATTTAAAAATATAAAAAAATTGAATATATAAAATAAATTTCCACGTCAGAAATTAGGTCCAGTTCGAATGCTGAATGCCATAATTAACATAAAAAATTCGTATATAAAAATTACTACGACACTATTGACATCAAAATTTTATCAAAAATATTAGACTTTACGAATAAAATATTAATTATTAAAAATTCTACATATTTTTCGGATATTTTTAAGAATGTAATTTATAACGGCAAATTAAATTATTTATTTTGTAAATTGCGCTCAAATACATCATTTGTATACACTTAACAGTATCATAAATATGCATTAGGCGTTTTATATTCATCGATAGTTACAAGTCTACATCTATAAGTTTTATAATATTCCTGTATAGGTATAATTATATTTGAGAAGATCGTGAGTCTCAAGCGATACTTCTTCCCATGTGTCGTAAGAGCAGTCTATCTTAAGGATCATTGTTTCTGATCGAGAGATCTATAGATCGTCTCTTGCGTAACTATAGGGCCAGGGTTAACGCACGATGAGTGAAGCGCAGTTTCTATCAAATCACAGTCGAATATTATGAATACTATTTTTTTCCGGTTAAAAAGCAGTGCTATTTAAAAAAATAATAAAGACGAAAATCTATTTATAATATAATAATATTACATAATAATTATATAATTATTATTACATAATAATAATTAATAAAATCTATTTATTCAATGTTTTAATAATAATCAATACAATGATGTGTTTTTACCTATATATTAAATGTTTTAAAATAGTGAAGTATAATTATTTATTTATTATTATTCTTGCAAAGAATATTAAATTTAATATTTCCATTATCGTATTAAAAATATTAAAATACACGTATACATACATTTGAAATACTTAAAGAGCATTTCGCCCGATTTAATTACATTCTTCACTTACCTTTGAAGTAAAAACGTTTGAATTTACGCGGCGTTCGTTTTCGCCACGCGGCTTTGATTAATCGCATCGTCAGTGAGTGGACGGATTTTCCTGGATTCCCTCCAGTCGTAGCCGTCTGGCCAGATTTCCATCCTTGTTCGGCTTTTTCCCGCCTTACATCTATTATCTCGCGTCACTTTAGCGGTCTCGGGATTCATTCCCTTTCTCTTTGGGAGTCGACCTTCCGATAAAAAAAGTGACCAATCGCACATATAACCTTCTACACAACATTACAACTTTCGCATTGTTTAATTAGACATGACAGAGAACTTCAATTTTTAAAAAAGAATAATTAAATCAAAGTAATATGTCGCTAGAAATAAATAATAAAAACCTTATTATTGTATTATTCTTAATTTGTTAATTTCAACGCGTGGGAAAGAGTGTAACTATTATTAAAATGCTTAACTCTTTATTGTCGTAGATCTTTATTTTGTAAATGATTCCTTGATGTCCTATTGTTATTTTATTGTATAATGTAATTCTAATTAAATTTTTTATATTATATATTTTTCATTAAAATATGTTTTTTTAATAAAAGTCTTCAAAGTTGACAGCTCTCGTCACAATTCATAATATATCATATAAAATCAATTTAAAGTTCTCGGTTTATATATAAATGATAGAAAGTAAGAAATGGAAGAAAGAGTATAGGAAGTGTATTAAATTAACATTAAAATTGGCAATTAAAATCTTAACTAAATTTAATTAAATTAAAAGAATATTTATGTATGAAGCTTTTACTTTATATAACTGTTGATTGAGGATTACAATAGTTTTAAATTATACATAGCATATATTATAATACTATAGTTCATTCAGACAATGCTGAATTGTAAAATTTTTTAAATACTTTTATAAAATGCAGACAGAAAAAAAGGAAGAGAGAAAGGAAAAAATAAATATTTTTCTTCGTAGAAATTTATGTATCTAACCATATAAATGATTATACAATGCATTTGTAAGTTATCACAATAGAGAATTGTCACTTTAATTTTTTCTATTAATAAGAATTATTTAAGATTTTCCTCAAATTGCCATCATTTGCTTTTTATATTCTTGTATTCATTATGTCACTTGTTATTGCCGTGGATAAGATCGACGTTCTCCAATCGCTTCTACCTTTCTCTCCTTATCTTTCTTTCTCTTACTCTCAGATCATCTAAGTGATTCTTTTTTTTTCAACCCACTCATCTTATGCCGAATAGATTTTACACGGACATTGAAGCTTGACTGGCTCTATATATCATCCCTTTTAGAAAATTCCGCGCCCTCCATCGACATGACCTCGTACCAGGTCCTTGATATCTCGCGCAAGGAGTCTCTTGGCAAGGTGGAATAGTATTGATACAATGCCATTACTGAGCTGTGCCAAAACGTCTGGCTCATCTTGCGCCATGACGGAGGAGAATCATAAGCGATCTTTAGTTGCGAGCGCTTGCAGTCTGCCATCTCGATGAAAATCGTTCATCAGACTGCATAGCGTAAAACGCAATCCCGTATGTGCGTCAGTTTTGTTACGTGTACGTTCTTTACCATATATAAATCTTGTACATTTTATTTACTGATCTGTAGAAATATAGCAAGTAATTAATGAATTATATAAAGCCATTATGTTATTTGTTAGAACTTGATGGAGAATCAGCAAATATTTCTTCAATTATATTTTTCATAGGTAAATAAAATCGCATTTAATGTATTCATCTGTGAGCATTTCGGTGGTTTTCACTCGCGTATTGTTTCTCTTATTTGATTTTAATGGAAAAACATCCCGTAATTTCCGGAATATGTATACATTATAGATACGTCGTGATAAAATCCAATAGCGTTAACGCAATACGATATGCAAATAATCAAGAAAGAGATGTATTTTGATGAAAAATAAATCAGAAAATATTTTCGTTATGAATGAGTGCTTTAATATGTTATTAGATCCTGTATATATTGGCAAACGGCAAGCGCGGGAATCACGAAACTTTTTCGATATCAAAGTAGCAAATAACCTAAAACGAGAGCGCGCTATTGATAATAGTAACTCCTATTATTCAACAACAAGAAATATGATGCCGTAAGTACCAAAATAGGCAGCAATGACGGAAGCCACAATCTTAGAACGGCGATCCATCACCCGGGGAAAACTATGTGAACTACCGAACGTCACGCTCGTTTCGATCATCAGTTAGAGAATGATAAATCTCTCAATGTCGACGAGGACCATCGCGAGAACATGGTGAACGGAACTCGCTCGACACTCGCGAGCCTGCCAATAATCGATCATAGCATGCTGTAGTATGTTGTCATTTGTCACATATTGACTCCAAGATAACTCGAATTGGCGGTAGGCTCGTCTCTCAGTTTTCCTTCTTTCCTTTTCTGGTAAAATGGAAATAAAGACGACGTTGCACTTGTCGTTGTCATTGTTAAATTACATCCCGCTGACGCCGGCATTTCGCGCAACTTCCGACTGCCATGCCGGCACTTCGATATGAGAACCGTCTCAGTTTATTGGACGTCGCATATGCGGCCAAACACAGCTGCTCTAATACCGTTCGTATCTCTTCCTTCCTCCCCCCCCCTCTCTCTCTCTCGCTTTCTCTCTCTCTCTTTCTCTCTCGTAGTTTCAAAGTGGATACATTGCTGTCGCGCTCGATGAAGTTGCTGGTCGGAAATGCGAACGGATGGATTCACGTCGTCAGTTATTACCTACATATCGCATTCGCGCGACCATTGGAGAAAAGAACCAACTGTACGTGGATTGCAAAATTAATTTTTCTGGAGAAGAGCGCTGTCTAACATGATACATTAAAAATGTATGATATATGGAAAAGAATATCACATTTTCTTGTAACAATTTCTAAATAATAATTCTTCGCATTCGTCCGTAAAAACACGTCTGCAAAACATACATACACATATTTAATTCTTCAATCCACTTTGTTTTGTCACATATAATGATAATGCAATACACTGGGTATAATGTAAGATTGCATAAAAAATGAACGTATAACAGTTTTTTTTTAATCAAAACGTTAAACATTAAGAAATATAATTAATAATAAAATAAGTTAATATTATTAACAATAACATAAAATATATATATATATATGGTTATTAATAAAGAAGTTATAAAGTAAAAAGAAATTCGGGTATGCCATACTGAGAGTGGCATGAAGGAGCTAATGGAACTTTACAAAAAGAGGCTCTGTTTTACATTATAATGGCCACAAAAATCTACGGAAATGCCTATGGCAGAAGCGAAAGAAGCGCGACTCGCAAATAATTGTACTCGCCTTTCAATCTCGCCGTGAATACGCATTTACACAACGCGTGCAAAGTGCATCGGCACTGGGAAATAGCATAGCGTATCAAAGGGGCTTCACAATTTCCCTTGTGTTTAATCCAATGCAACAGTAATTACGCCACCGATGCGACGCGCGACGCCGCGCCAACCGTAGATACATAAATAACGGAAAACATTAAGATAAATAACGTTTCGATCACAGCGGCGACACGCAGTCGTGATTGCGTGATAAATTACTTATAGCCACTGGACGCAACGACGAATGAATCCGGCAACGGAGAGTTTCAGTAAAATAACAGTGATTCAGTTATCTGCCCTTTGTTTATTATTCTCTCGAGTTTGTCTCATTTCTTGAAAACGAGATAAATGTCATCGCTTAACAATGCGTCGTGATACGACAAATCCTATACAGCACAAAAGCTTACAGCAATATTACTGTGACATTTGAAATATTGCTGCAATATTGCTGGAATAATCTGTGTATAGGATTTCACTTTATAATGATTTAATTGAACAATATCTTTAAAAATATTTAATTTTATTTCCAAATCAAGTACCAATCTTCTTATACAATATTATATCTAAAACAATAATTAAAAAATAATAAATTGTATAAATAAAAAAATTGCAAGATTATTTATATTTTTTGAGATTATTTATTTATGCAATATATTGTTCAATTTTAGAATGATAAGAATGATTTCAAATAAATGCTTATAAATTATGAGAGCGCTTGAAAGGAGCTTAATTCGTAAAAGCTCGCTCATGTGTCGATGCTAATAACTCGAAAATGATTGATGCTTCCATGTATGCTTTCGTTACAGAAAAATCAACTCCAATATCATCAAAGAATCCATCTTGAAAGATTGATGCGCGCTGAGCCGCGCTTTGTATTTTCTCGATACACCTTTACGCGCAATTCTCCACGAAAGTCTCGCGCCATTGGCAACGTCGTCATCACGTTCGCCATAAACTCGGGCAATTTCCTCATGTCGCGGTCACCCGGTATGCGCTCGATGTCCACCCTAATTACCCGTACCAAGAAAACATAATAATGCCACGGATCAGAGGATTGGCTCGGAAAAACTAGTATAAAGTATCTATCGTCTCGTGTGACTGTCGTATCTCCCGACGAGCACCCGGTGTCGACCGACAAGCTGTCATCTATGTAGGGGCAAACTGAATGAAAAGTTATTGCCGAAAAAAATTTATGTAAGATCCCTTGCTCGCGCCCATTTCACAAGGGGAAGGGAGGGGGAGGGAGGGGGGAGGATATAAGAACAAAAATGACATCACAATTTAATTCATTACTCTTATGATTATTCTACAATGTGCTTTTTGTTTTCTGTTTCTTGCTTTTTGCTATTTTTTTACATCTTGTTTTTTTGCTTCTTTTTTGTCGTCTGAGATAAAAGTTAACGAACTTTGGAAGAAACAGGAAACAAAGAGCACATTGTAGAATCGGATTTAAAGTTTACATTATTTTTAGATTTTGCACTTTTAGTATAAATCAATCTGATCAAATAAGTAAAATTCAAGTTTCGATGAATATAAATTTCGATGCGATAAACGTACAAAAATTTTTATTTTTGAGTAATGAAAGTGTCAGTACACAGCATTTTCTCGTGTCAAGTATTGGAAATAAGCTTATCAAGTGATATAATAATTCACTGCACGGAAAAAACGATTTTCCTGAGGTATTTAAAAATTTAGCTAGATACAGATCTGGAAATAATTTTTGTTTTATAAATTCATATCGAATTATTTAAACATTAAAGATCTAGCTTGACCCTTTAAGTTTTTTATTTTTTATTTAATGTGTATTTATTACGGTTTTAAAAGATATTATATTTAATATTAAAAATAATTTTGTTGAATTAATTAAAATAATTATGTAGGAAATTCAAAATTGATAAGCGATTATAAATAGAAATTATAGACCTTTGAGAATAATAGTAAGAGAATAATGTTGTAGAAAATTATAGATTTTTGAAAATAATGTTGTAAAAAATTTTGCTCTTTAGCAATCAATTTGAGCGTTCTTCATAATTATTTTGATAATCCAAAAATTATTTTCTGAATTTAGCTAAATTTTTTGATACTTCAATAAAACCCTTTCTATTGGAATTTTTCCAATGACAAATTTCATGGCTACGCACATAGCTGCTTGTGTAATGAATGAGTTTCTTTCGGTTTACGTCTGACTAAACGTTGGCGCACGGCGACTGCCATAGATGTCGATGGTTGAGAGTTCACCTCCGGTACTTGCATCCGGTAATGTTTGGTGGCAGCTTGCCGGGTTACTTCAAGGAGTAATTGCCCGTAATTGCGCGTCCCAAGGTGTAATGCACTTTGAGTTATTACATGTCGTGACTGCTGCTGCTGTTGCTGCCGTTACGAGAGGTGGGTTGAACCATCGTAATAAAGCAACAGTCATAATGATGAATCGTAAATGCGACAAATTCAAATCGAAATGTAAGATTACGTTCGTACAAACTGATTTCTTGAACAATTCAATGTTAGTAAATATTGTAGAAGTCATCGTACATATATTCATATAAGAAAATCGTATAACAAAAAATCTAAACGCGAGAATAAAAGCGTTTTTGATAGTTTAAAATAATAGATTCAACTTATTGCATTTTTAATCGTTTAATTGCTTACTGAATCTTTAAAAAATGTGATTAAAATGAAGAATCAGTTGCGTTGTGTTAAATTTTGAAACGGTATATATAATGTAATAACAATATTAACAGTAATAAATTAATGCATATATTAGTGTCTATCGCGTTATTATGTAAGCTTTACATTTTTATTTTCGTATTTTATAGGAAAAGTTAATTTTCTGCGTAAATGAAGATTATAATTAAAAATTATATGACCATACTATAGCTATAATGTAAGCATAATTAACATTATTATATAACACATACCATTACATTGTCATGAAAATAATGGTCCCAGTATATGTAGTGCATTAAAGCCAAAATTAATGAAAATTTGTAATGATATTGTTCCGCGCGGATTAGCGAAATTGTGCTCGTTTCTTTTCCTAGATGTATCGTTGGAATTTTCGCAATATACATTGACACTAAATAGGAATCACATTGATAAACTTGACATTTTATGGAGAGCTCCAACAAAAAAATAAAAAAAATAAAAGAGATACTGCTTCATTTGAATGAAAATTTTCTGCCATTTTTCCACGTGTTCAATCAAGGATTCCGAATCTCAAGCTTTAATGGTAGAATGTCGCCGTTCATTGCAATTTGTAATTTTCCGTGTGATACAAACGCGAGTGGTGCGTTATTGAAACGGAATCCCCTAGAGTATTCAATGAAAATTCATAACAATCTTGCACATCGATGTTATTGAAATTATTATATTCCTTCCCTCTCTTTATCCGCAAGTCTTTTCCAATGAAAAGAATACGTTTTCCCGCTGAGGCGGCAGCACAACGGTAGAATGGAAATGCTAGAATCACGTTAGCGGAAATTTTACGGTACAACTTCGAGGAAGAGTGCGTATAACGCTGGGTGAATATTCATAAAGGCTTCGCTTACATTGTTTACTCGGCTCATTGTAATGGAAAGAATTCCGCGCGGTGGTTGCCTAACCTTTTGCTCGCCGGATTTTTATTCAATATTCATAATGGTTTAATAGAGACGACACTATTTTTCAACGGCGTGAAAATTATGTAATTTATACAGGAAACGTGGGCGATGAGTTTATTTATGTAATTCCAGCTGCTATTACTGTTTAAGCGATATCAGCCATTAAGTATTCTCTCTCTCCATTTTATTATTATCATTATTTTATTAATTATAATTTTAAGGGACTATGAAAGTGTATCTAGAATAATAGTGTAAACTTATATAGAAGAATTCATACACAACAGTAGAAATATTTTAAATTATTTATTATCATTTACATTTTGCACTCATTATATAATATTTTATTATATATATATAATATTTTATTATTTATTAATTTATTATTAATCTTTTTTTACATTTCTAAATGGAAAGGTATTCTGGTTCGTAATTACTTTTGAACGCTATCGAATGAGAAGAGTTAATTGTTGTTATCATATATATATATATATATATATATATATATATATATATATATGTGTGTGTATGTGTGTGTGTATATATATATATTAATTATATTAAGATATATTTTTATTATCATATATTTTTATTTTTACAGAATTTATTATATATTGTTATTTATAACATATATGCATGTG
>Ga0157364_1005074_pt1 | contig 13317 bp, 3 predicted proteins | sample AttsexASBM2_FD_111476 | JGI IMG/M metagenome (GOLD analysis project Ga0157364, IMG submission 111476) | Fungus gardens microbial communities from leaf cutter ant in Ribeirão Preto, State of São Paulo, Brazil - Atta sexdens ASBM2 | ecosystem: Host-associated > Fungi > Mycelium > Unclassified ... | reverse complement strand
TGTAATTATAAAATATATATTTCTTTAAATTAATTAATATTAATTGAAAATAATTAAATTAATTATTTTAAAAATTATGAATAAAAAATATTTTATCCGATATGCGAAATTTCTTTTTTTAACATCTTACTTTTTTTACATTTTACATGTAATGTCTTCAAATTCTTATTTATGTCAAATCTGATTAGAAAACAAAACGTAAGCATCTATTCAGACAAATTTACATAGAGCACGCAAAGCTCATTCTCGGAAAAATCAACCAATCACGGATCTCAAATAAAGAAATGACGTATCGTTATGATCTGTATTTTATAAACGACTGATTGATTTCTTCGCTATATGTGCTTATGCGGTCATGCAAATCCGCAATCTAAAATGCAACATAAGCTTATGTCGCCATCTTGTAACATTGAAAGGAAATGGTATTTCTTGATTCATTTACTCTACTAGAAAATAGTTATCGACAGAGTTACAGGTTTTTGCATCGATATTATATGATCGGAAAGATTTTTCACGAATAGAATTTATTCCAATAAAACTGAGCTAATGGCAGACAGCGATCTGTTGATTGCAAACAGCCAATCATAATATGGTATAATAATCGCGAGATAATTCGTTTTACTAGCTAAATTATCGACCTACGATGCATTCATAAACACGTATAGCAAATAATCATAATTTTCCAATCAAAGAAATTGCACAGTTAGAATTTCGAGTGTCAATTCTGAGAAAATGAATTCCATTTAATAGCATGCATTATGGGATTTACGATAAATCTCCTCTAAAATGTAAATACATGTCATCGTATTTATGCATCATGTCGGCGCATTTTATATTATTTAATTCACCGCGCTGTAAGCGATAAAATCAAATCTCTTGTGTATGATTATCCGATTTTATTTATCAATATTTTCGAGAGAATGCGTAACGAATGATTTTCTACTTTTTACTCTTTTTTACTGTTTATCGTTTTTATATGTATTTTTTACTGTATAATTTTCTCTAAAAATAAAAAATTAATATTCACGAAAAAGTGTATCTTTGAATATTTATATGTATAATATAAATTAATTTTTTCTTGCAATGAGCATGATTCGCTTCCAAAAAATTACACAATTATTTAAAAAAATAAATATATAAATAAATATATAATATATAAATATATTTTATTCTTCAAATAAATATTTTTTAATTACTTTTCCCATTTATACTGTTTTTATTAAATTAATATATGTATATGTATATATATATATATATATATATTAATGAATACATATATATCTAATAGATTTTATTTACAAATAAAAAAAGGAGCAATAAAAAGAAAATAATTATATGTCAGATGGTAAAAAAGAATTATATATTCCATTATTCAGTACCAACAATCTCGGCACCATTGTATGTAAATCCTTTCGCCTTTCGAGTGGGATTAACGTAGCGATTTAACAAACGTTGGCATTTCAAGAAATATAATATGTTTTGCCTTCTCCCAAGTAAACCTTCTAGTTTCCATTTTAATTATATTTCGTAAACAGATGTCAAGTGATATAAGTACGTAAAAAAAAAAATTACGACATGGCATTTTGTAACAAACGCCCCTTTCAATGAGAAGAACATGTTAGAATTAAAAGTTCCCGGAACTTTCAATCTGAATTTTCTGCCATTTCAGTGAAATTATTGCAATTACTTTGCGCCGCCGTTGCGATCAGCAACCGTAGAATTTTCTTAATTGCCCATGAAACTGACTTCCTTCTTAAAACAAAGTGTCTTAATAAATCATGGAGAGAAATTAAAGTTATTATTTTTCCCTGTCGATTCAGGTTATATTATAATAGTATTCTTATAATTACATCACGCTATTCGTCTACCCGCGACAATCGTCATCTTTATGAAAGTCAATAAAATAAAAATAATGTTTCTCACATCGAGAAATGCGTCATAATGCAGTTAAGTTGCTTTTATATTTTTTCTTTTTGTAATTGTCCTTTTATCTCCTTTTATTACTCATGTACTAGACCGTCAACGTTGTACGCTGCCAGTTAAATTTTACTCATTTCGGAAATGGCTGTTCTTGCTTTGTAAGATTTTAAGCGATACGAAGAACGCCGCTCAGGAAGCACCACACTATTAAGATTGTCTGTCGTTCAAGTCGTCGACATTTATCCCCTTTATTCCGCAGGTGGAGATTGACGTGTCATTAAAAAGTTGAGTACTCCGTGAATTGGGTACTGATCGATAGATCTGCTAACCGCCGTTTCTCTCTCTCTCTCTCTCTCTCTCTCTCCCCCCTCTCTCTCTCTCTTTTTCTCTTTTTGAATGCAACACGGCAAGATATCGATGCAATGGGCGCAATGCGCGCATTTCCAACAAGCTATAGTTCTGCATATTTATTACTTTTGAGGATTCGCAGACGAGGAGATAAAAGCTTCTCCTCGATCCGAGGAATGAAAACCGACGCTTCTAGTGGTTGTTAATAATTATCCGATACGAAGCTGACGTAGTAATACGAAACACAAAGTCATTCAATGTCCCGATAAATACCGAGTATTACAGGGGACGTTGCTAACCATAAACACATCATATAATGGCGTATCTCTCGTTGCTGCTGGTGTCGAGTGGATTAATTAATCACATCGGAATTATCCGCCGAAAATCGCATACTGTAGCGCAGCTGGTGTCATTTAAAGTGGATGTGCAGTAAGAGATCGGCACGATGAGGATTATTCTGCGCATTGTCTTGTATTTCCCCGAGTTCTCGAAATGTTCATATGCATATGTATGTATCGAGAGGATTGTAATGGATAATACTGCGAGAAATTCAATATTGCTGATCAAACGAATCCCGTTTCCCTGAGTCCTACAGCTCCACGAGATTCACGACGATCGTCATTCGTCATCGCAAATCTAACGGAGCGATAAGTCTCACGTAAACTTTTCTCCCATCCGTCTCGTAGTGCAGGAAAAACCGAAACCAATCCTATTCTGAAACAGATACATGTTCAATGCGCCGGAAAATACTTGAGATTATTGCGATTAACTTGATTGCTTTTGTCGAAAAGAAACTCTTCGGGGAATTAAATTTTTTGAAGCAGCGATATATACCTCAGTAGTGATGGGACGTTAAGTAATAATTAAACTCTGATTGGAAATTTTATACTCAAGAAATCATTATTTATTTATTAATTTATATATTACTTAAGAAATTAATCACAAAAATATAAACACAATTTATAATTTTATAATTTTTTATTTTTTTATAATCTTAATAATCTCTCTTAATCTCTCAAAGCAAAATGAATAGTAGAATATATGTACATAAAGAAATTATCTTTATATTTTTGCAATGTCATTGAAAACGAACAATACGTCGATAAATTAATATATAGTTTTTTCTCTTTTAATTATTAGATAAAAAGATAAGATAAGCGTATTCGTTTTATAACTTATAAAGAATTATTTGCCACATACGAAGCCGAACATTACTTTCCTACAATAAAAATCGGATGTGAAAGAAATGAAAAAAATCTTCTGTGAAAGAAAATCCTGAGGGACATAGTATCCGTTTAAAAATTTATTGCCATCATTTTCCGAAAAAGAGTTCGATAGGAAAACGGTCAGCAGAAGATGATACCGCTTGATCAAACTTATAGAATGGAAATATACATTATTTTTAATCCGTACTTCTCCACAATGTCAAATCGATGATCGCACGTTATTACTCTCCGTCGCGGATGATTTTATAGTGATAACAGAAGTTAATATCTGCAAACAACGTGACGTTCAATTTATAACGTAACGAGTTTAAACAAGGGAATATAAAGCTCAATCGAACGTATAGTCATAAATCCAATCGGTTCTCTTTTAATTAGTTTGTGTGTATTTATACCGCTTTTATGTTCAACTAAGTTCGGACAATAAATAACGATGACAGGGCGTTAACTGAAAAGCAGACTTTGAAATTCCTCTCTTCCGCATCGCGAAAGCGAGAGAAAAAAGCAGCGAAGGGAGGATCACCTGGAGAAAACGACATTCATAATTGATGAAGCTCAAATAAAAAGAATCAAAATTAGGTCAAACACTACTCTATCACATCTCGAGAATAAATATACACAGTTCCTAAAGAGCAACCAATCGATAGCGCTACAATAATTTTAATGAAAGAAGGCTTAAGCTTTACAACGAAAAATGTTCGTCGCCTCTACTTTGTACTCACGTAATTTCAAAGTGTTCGTATCGTCAATCGAAATGGTTCCATTACTCGATAAAAAAGTAGTTCGTTCTCAAATATAGAGCCCGAAGGAGACGAGGGTTCCCTTTGAATCGACAGAAAATCCTTCGTGTGCATTAGAACCTCGTTTGATACCATTCTCGGTCCACGTCCGCTGAATAGAATCACACCTACGCGCCGAATTCGGTTGAATATCACGGTCCAGTTTCACGTTCAGTTACGTAATCATTTTCTTATTACAAGCCTTATTTCATAATACAGAATAAACTCGCAACAAAGTTTTATTAAAATTAACGATTATCCTCGTAACTAAAAGTACAAAAGAAACTTTCAAATAAAATGAAAATTTTATAATTATCAAACTATTAAAGATATTAAAGATCAAGTAGTTAAATGTCGGCGAAACATAATTTAAATCTCAAAAACTCAAGACAAGATGCATAATAATTTAAAAGAAAACTTCTTTTTTTTTTTAATGAAGTGAATACTAATATTTTGATCACCACAGCAGAAAAAAAAGAAAGAAACAAGAGCAGTAAATACGAAGTAAATATAATAGCTACAGCATCGAGGGAACATTTAAATAAAATATTAAAATGTCTCTTGAAATATTTTTCTTGAAGATTGAAAAATACTGAACGAACAGCGGGATACAAATGATAACTTTTAAGGAAAATATCGTTGAAATCTACGATATTTCGAGAATTCGAAATTATTATACCTCTTATAGCAAAATCAAGATTCCTATTCCTGAAGCACTTCGCTATATTGATCGCAAAATTAATTAACAAGCTATTCCAAAATGTTATATCGGCGTAAACTATTTATGTACAGTTTGCAATATGTGATATCATGTAATAAATTTATCAGTGGCGATATAACCTAATTATTATTTTATATATATACAAATATTGCGTACATGTTTAAAGTTCTACATTATCCCGTTTTAATGTAATTATAATAATAAATATTCTCACCTACATTGCGAAATATGTATAATAACCTACGGGTAGACTCTAGCATCAATATGCTTTGTTGTTTAATTAAGCTTCGGAATGAATTGAACTGTATGAGTAAGTTACGTAGATAATCTGCTTAGTTAATTAGATTGGAATAAATAAGAAAAACATTTCTAAACAAATATAAAATATACTTTACGATTAGAAGGGCAGAAAATAGAAAAAAGTTGTGTAGTAAAAATAACGAAAAATATATATAAAAAATATTACAAATTGACATACATCTGTAAAATTTACAGAGCATAGATACTAGCAAACAAGCTAGCAAGTTATTTGTCATTTTGATGATAAATAACGTCAGCTTGTTTGTTGAATACTTTTATCACTGTAATCGATAAATCATAGTGTTTTAAGCAAAACATTTTTAAATAAATAAACGTACTTTACAATCGTAAGAAAACAGAAAATGGAAATAAAAAAAATCACGAAGTAGAAAATAACGAAAAATATTATTATTTGACATATAAAGAATACTCTTATAAGTTGACATACATCTGTAACACTTATAAATAAGATTTTTCGTCATCGTAATCGGTAAATCATGGCATTTTACTATATGGCTTTAAACAGAAAATTTAACTTAACAAAAATATTATAGGTTTTCCGTTCGTAGATTTTCTGGCCGAGTTTTCTGCTACAAGATCTTTTCTTCTTCTTAATAATGATTTGCCAAGTATCGTGAACTCGCAATACCGATTGTTGTTTGAGCACCAAGGGATTTAAGCTACCGGATCTATACGTGAAAAGAAATCACATCGCTGATGTTGATCTAGATTACACTCGACGCAGTCGAAGAGCCTATTTACCAGGAAATACGAGAAAGAGTCGAGCTAGCAGCAACATATATTCATGATCCCTACTTAGCGAAATGACTTGATTTAAGCCTTGGAGCGCTGGCAAGTTTTCTTCCTGTGACAATTTACAGCATGCCAGAATTTTTCATTAAAAATTTTCATTAAAAGATTTTTTTAACTATTAGATAAGATACTAATTTCTTTTTCTTAAATTTATGTTTTTCTTCAAACTAATGCTTTTTAAACAAATCTCACGCTTATATAAATTACACTACTTATCTAATATCTAGATTTTCGTCACAATTCGTCAATATTCTGAATATCAATTAACTTATATGATTAACTAACATTCTGAATATTGACTAATATTTTGAATATTGATTAACTAATCAAAACAATTTTGTCGATTTCTTTAACTAATCTACCGTTTACAGTAATTGCTACAGTAATAGCCATCTTATATTTCTTTTAAAACTAGGCAATTTTATTCTACGTCAATTATATTCTATCATTTAATCATATTGTTCGGCTTACAGGTAATACATAATGAAGAGCTCAGAAGCCTTGTAAGACGGAAAAAAAACTTTTTCTGATTAAATCTTACATCTCAAACCGACAAATTGGATAAGATGCGCAATTTCGTAAAGAGAAAAAGACATCAATAAACCTCACAGCCAAATACACGCCGAAGGCGAAAACCATCTCTACACCGGCCGTTTCTACAGCAGCCGTTCTACTGCGCGATAAACCGAAAGCAATTATTCGTGACGGCACCAAGTCTGTTATCAACACTGGCCTGGCACTTTCGCAACTGACAATCTCGATGTATTTCTCTTATCACATCACACAGCGTTCGACGGATCTATCAAGTTAGGCCTACGTGACGAGCTTGCTACATAATGCTCCAGGTTGTCATATTTTCATATCAACCTGATTTATACGGCGATCTGTGTCGACTACAAATGAGACATTCTGTATAATGTATGATGATAACTGTCGAAGAACGACGTTCACGTGACCTTCTAAAATGGTAGCTTTTATATCTGAGGGTACGCAATTTTTTTTTGTCAGTAAAAAAAAGAGTAAAGGATCATTTATACTGGCCATAATCTATGAACTTATTATGCAGTAATCTGTAAGAATTGATCAATTAGTCGATTTCCCCTCTTATTCGACTGTAATTAATCAATTCTTACAGATTACGGCTAATATAAATGATCTTTTAAATCTAAAGACTTGGCGAAGCTAACGCTCTCTCTTTATTTCAAATGGTAAAGATAATAAAGTAATCATGAGATTTTTTAAGAGATAATAATTCTTCACAATTATGTATAGTACTGTAATAACATTTGCAAATAAAAAAGATTTATTTTTATCACCTTCATTAAGTCTTTTGTAATTGGATCGTTTTTGGGATAAGGAGACTTGTAGAAATCCATGATGCTGATTCAGTGTCAATAACAGTCTTGCGTAAAAATGCTAATTTACCATTGGAAGATATGTAAACGGTCAATCAATGGGGTTGCTACAAAAACTGACCTTTGGAAAAGTCCACATGTACAGTGGCCCTATGTTATTTTTGCTGATTTGCTTTACAAATTAGAATCAATATTCAATATTTTTGCGAGCTATGGCACTTCGCTTGTTTAAAAATTCACATCGATTCACGGGATTATGTGACTGTAATTGGTAACATATTATTACATATTGTAAAAAATGCAATTCTAGCAAATCTTTCCCGAGATACGAAGTAACGTTATTTACTTTGGTAACATAAAAATTGAAAGGTTCAATAAAATCTTTAGTCCATGCTTTTCAAATAGACATTCAAAATTTTGCCTTTACCGAACAAATTAGTAATAATATCAAATATTTGCAAAAAATTAACCTTTTTTTAATTAACATTTCAGAATCTATTAGCGGATCCCATAAATTCGTTTTTTAACCAGTTTTTAATCCTTTGAAGAATTCAATGTTCATAACAAAAGTGAACAAGTAAAATTTAAATTTAAATTTAAATTACAATTTTAATCTAAATTACTAAACAATTTTTAATATGCCAGTTGTAAAATCAAAATAAAATATAATTCTCTTATTTTCGAGAGTTGTAAAGAATACAAAGAATCTGCAAATTGCGTGTAAAAATAAGCTTTTTCTCTAAAGACTTCTTCAGCTAACAATTTCAATTTCTTAACTGAACTGACGGAGTCACAAGTGTTGGTGATTAACGAGCAAGGTTCGAAACAGTAAATCGATGGCGCTATCGATATTCGAAGGAATCGATAGAGATTATTTTGTCATTCGAAGGTATACTATTGCTTATTTCGACGTCGCCAAAATAAAAAGCATCGACTGAAGCAAATCAAAATACGAAGCGAAAGGGCCAAGGCTGAGGTCATAAACGGGCGCGGCATTCGAGCCAGATGTCGCCTGTTCTTGCACTTTGGAAACTAGTAATTTGATTGCTCTTACAAGGTCTGCCCCGACCTCGTTGCAATTGCTATTTTGCGTTACGAACTTGAAGGATGCTTCCTTGTTATATGCGATAATAACGTTAACCATTTCGTCCTCTCGCTACCGACACGTTTGGTTAACGTGCATCGTCAAGAATGAAAGTAACATCATGCTCATGATGCAGAAATTCTAATATGAGAAACATTCTTTTCATTCGGGATAGATTGAGTTAATAGAATTGATCACTATATAATGATAGTTGCGTATATAGTCTTCGAACTGATATTGAAGTGATAAATTATTAATAGAAAAATACATAAATGGAATAAAATTTTATAACTAGGTTTCATTTTCGGAAAAAATGAAAATTGAAAATATATCATTGCACTTTTTAAGTTCGAATAACTTCAAAATAATCTTTATACAGCATTGAATGTGTATTGATAATAATTATGAAAATATCAGTTTAAAAAGGACAATGATAAAAATTATTATTTCTGCATTAAATTGTGTGAAAATATTTTATTAGGCTTTTATTTTTTTAAATATTCCCTAATAAAAAAATATAATAGCATAATTGTATCGTTTTTAGAGGAAATATTATTCAATTTACATGTTTTACTACATAAGTATTACATCGTTGAAAATTAAAGCAATCTTTCATTGGAGTCAATGGTTCGTTCGCCATTTTAACAGCTTTGCCATTTTTCCTTCATAGTTTATTATATCAAATTGTACGTTTGAAAGTTTAAACCGTGATTGAATGTATAAAATAAATGTAAAATAATATTTTTATTTAATGAATATTTTTAAATTGTATCTGAAACATTTTTTAAGCTTTTAGAAACCCAACAACCGACACATGTAATTACGTGATATCATCGTAAAGTTATTTGATTCGCAAACTAGAAAATTCATCTATATACATCATATTAATATGTTTTATTTTATTTCAATTTGCAAACGCTTTCTCACGCGGAAACGCATTATGTTACAACTTATGTCAATTAAACTTATGTCAATTTTATGTGTGTATAAAAGAAAGAGAAAGAGAGAGAGAGAGAGAAATATACTTTATTTCAATATAAAACTGATATAAATTATTTAATACGTCCTTTGATCTACAGCTTAAAAAGAAAGCTCCCTGAAGAGAAACAATCAGTCATTCGCTGGTTTATGCAACGCCATGTAATTAACGCGCAAAGTTCGTTAGCGGGCTTGCTAAAATCGCCAAGCATTTGCAGCACCGACACGGTGTTGCAATAAAACACCGTCGCAATAAAACGATCGATGATGATATTTGACCCTCTCAACGAGTCAAAATCAACGTTAACGTCAAGCACCGATATCGAACACGTGCACTACACGATTTACATTTCAGTTGTTTCAATAAAAGAAGTGCTGGGATCTTTTTTCTTTTTTAATATCAGTCATATCAAACGGCCTCAACTCTTTGATCGATCTTTAAATTCAAATATTCTCATTTGATTCGCTATTTATGTGAAATTCCCTCGTGTCACTCAATGAATCAATTAAAAGTGGATTATTCCGATTTTATCGATAATTGTAGGAGAAAACCCAAGAGTCTAAAAAATTATACTTCGTGAAATCAAAATTAAAACTGATTAATTAAAAATTCAATAAGCCTTAATTTTAAAGAATTAACAGCATGACAAATACAAAAAAACATAATTAATAAGTGTGCACAATTATATACACAATTATATATGTTATTGAAATTATATTTTTACTTCATAATTTCCCTCTTTTTATTTAAAGAATCATATGAATGAAATTAATTATGAAAATATTACCAAATTATAAAAAAAATAATCCTAAAATAATTCAAAAAAGTTTTAATTGAGATTTTTACAATTTTTAAATATTGAATCATTCATAACACGAAGGCTATTTATTTCATTTTCAATCTGAAGCGTTGGTAGGAGAGATCCATAAACAACAGAGAGGAAATACAGAGAGCTTTGTATTTGTACAATCAGTTCTACACTGCGTATTCTGCTTCATAATGTAACTATCACGATAAGCTCAGACTATTGTTAATCACGAACTACCATCGACCATTCGCATCAACGCGCAATTAGTTAATCTGCCGTTAAGCTTTCAATTAATATTCGTGAGGAAATCTGAGAGAAGCTCTCATTCGAATCTCAGAGATAATCCTAAAGAGTAAAGACACGAGCTCTTATCTATCAGCGAAAATCAGGTCAAACGGCACATCGCGATATGTGGCAGACCTGCAACTATAAATTTCCACGGGAGGAGAAGGGGGAAGGGACAGTAAATATTCGATGTGTGCGAATAAAAATTTCCTAAGTCGTTTGCAGCGATACCACGAGTAGTAAATGATTTACGACATACATTCACGATATGCTTCTCGATGGGAACACTCGAGTGCGAACGCACGAGAAGCTTTACGAGTCGTCGATCGCGATCGGCGTCTTCGCTTGCGACAGATTTCAATTTGCGATGAGAACATGAAATGTCTTCGTAAATCTCTCTCTCTCTCCCCCCCCCCTCTCTCTCTCTCTCTCTCTCTCTCTATATATATATATATATCTATCTCTTTCTCTTCTTTCTTATAGCAAACGATCGAGGTAACTTCACCGCCTAATATCGGATGCTCCCCGACGGAGCGCAGCATCAATCATTAGAATCCGGATCGACTAGCTGACGGATTTCCCTTCGGACCGAAACGACATGAAGCGACGAGACACGACGGGACGCAACGCGATGCGACGCCACCGACAGAGACGCATCCTCCTCCTTTCCTACGTGAGAAGATGAAGGTCGGCGAATAACTCAAGGGTGGTTTTCTCCGACGACCGGCTCTCAAACTCACAAACAATCTCGGCTGTGGCGGCCAAACTTACGTGGTGGAGATTGGATGGGAGCAAGTTTGCCCGACTGCAACATAAGTGCGCATAATGCAATACGAGGAAGTTGGATCTATGATGAAACAAGATAGTGTGACAGCTGAATGAAGGTCTATAACGGAGAGAAACGGAAATTGCCCTTGTTATATTTGTATTATCTGAGTAACATTGTAGTGAAGAAAATTTATATACGATACACATTTATATACAATAGAGGTATATACAATACGTATTATATTATATTTCATATAATACATATATTTCTTAAAGGACATTTAGTTATACAATATGATAATACACCACAGAAACGTCGCTCGGAATTATCTCAAGGTTGAATTTTTCTTGTCACATAGATAGAATTATAATCCAAAAAGAGAATAGCTATTCACTAAGCTCTAGGTTTATTTCCAAATTGTTGGCGCATTGCGGCCTAGATTTTTCATTTTCATCACGTTTCAAACCCGTGCTTTCTTTCACGTATCTATTGCTTGTTATATATATATTTTATATACATAACTAATATATTGGATTGTCCGGAAAGTTCGTGTCGATTTTGAAGGAAAATTGAAACGCAGAAGATTTAAATTGTAGTATACATTTATTAAATTTAAATCTTTTGCGGCATGAACTTTCCGGACAACCTACATATAGAAGATATATATATATATATATACACACACACACACACAATTTTTACAAAAAAAATTCTATTTCGTAAAGCTTTCTGCTTATATTCACATGATTTGCTGATTAGTTGAATACGATGATTAAAGTTCTTTACAATTATGTGGCATAGTTTTTGTGATGCGAATAATATATTTTAGAAAAGAAATAAGAGAGAGAGAGAGAGAATATTTTCTTTCTGTATAGTTTCTAAAATTTTCAAACTAAAAGACGTTTAACTGATGATGATGCAATTGCGACGCATAATAACGATGCAATCTGCTCCATAACAGCATTTAAATCCCAAATTTTATACTTCGAAAACCTCGAGCTAAAAGTGTATAAATATCTCTTACACTATTCGGTAATAAAAATATCCTGATAAATGAAGAACGGGACAAACTTTATTTCTTTCATGATCAAGACGTACAAACAGAATGGACAATACAAGCATCTAATTCAAAAACATTACTCACTGCCGCAAAATGCCAGATTCTAGAAAATACAAAATGAATAGTCATTCATACTGAAAACTTTGGATGTGAAATGGAAGTAAAATGATACAGAAAAATGCTAGAAATCTGTCTTTCAGTTATGTAAAGTACTGCGGGATAAGAGGAAGAGATGCGTTTCCTTATCCTCTAGATATTCTAAAAGAAATAGTATACGCATTTCAAAAGGAAAAGATAAATTTTATTAAAACAATATCTGAGAAATAAGCATTTCTCCTACTGTTATCATATATAAATATCGGAAATAATATAGTAGACATACTCATCTTGAGTTTATCAAACATTTAAAGAATGTTATTCAACATCTTTCAAAAGAAGAATCTTGTAATCTCATAAAGTTGATTATTATTAATTGATTTACAAAATTTAGAATATTTAACAAAATACATGAAAAAGTCTCAAATCTATAAAATGTGAAATAATATAAATAATATTAAATTTGCAAAAATATATGTATACGTAAAACTTCGAAAAAATATTTTGTGCAGACTTGCGAGATATATTCTTAATGTGAAAAAATTTCGAAAAAAAAAGTTTCGGCAGAATGAGAGAGACAGAAAAATATATAAATCATATCTTTCAAACGTGAAGAAGCCTCAAACTTTCAAAATATTTTTGAAAGAAATAATGCGAGTCAGTATCCATCTGTTAAAGATAAGAAAAAAATAATAGACCATTTTAATAAGTTTATCAAATAAGCAGCACGATAATTTCATTATCTTATCGTTTTACTTTTCCCAGACGATTTCCCAG
>Ga0157364_1005073_pt1 | contig 13318 bp, 7 predicted proteins | sample AttsexASBM2_FD_111476 | JGI IMG/M metagenome (GOLD analysis project Ga0157364, IMG submission 111476) | Fungus gardens microbial communities from leaf cutter ant in Ribeirão Preto, State of São Paulo, Brazil - Atta sexdens ASBM2 | ecosystem: Host-associated > Fungi > Mycelium > Unclassified ... | reverse complement strand
TTGTTAATTTATCGATAAAATCGATAAATGATGAGGTAATTCATAGGACTTACAATTTCTAATATAATCGGCGCGATTGAAAGTAGAAGCGTGTATCAATCGTATAAAAGTTATTACGATGTTTTCTTTACGTACGTGTTTAAAACGGTTAGAAGAAAGCTAATTGCAATTATCGGTATAAAAAGATTAAAAGCATTGTATACGCAGCGTTTGTCACGCGATTGGTTTGTCAAAAATAAAATCTGTCAAATCGCAGGTAATATCGCGATGCCTCGACTTGGCTAAGACACAAGCTCGTTTTGCAACGGCGGAATCTCGAAAATGAGTTTTATATAGTACTCATGCTATGGTATGCTTTTATTGCCTCGTTAAATAAGTTCCGCGGAAAGACTCGTAATGTCTTCCGTTCTAGTATAGCAGTTTCCAGGAGCGCGATGGAATCGAGTTTCATTTCTGATTCATTATCGATCATGAAGATTCGCAGGCAATTGCATCGAATCTAATGAAAATTGATAAATACTTATTTAAATTGGGCTCGTCTTTGCAACAATCCTTTAAGCAAACGCATTCCTTCCTCTAATCTCGGTTCTTTAAGATAGATGTATATCTAATTTAAGAATCGATTAATTTTAAGACTTTTGATAATTTAGCCGAACAAAATAATAAATATTTCTATAATAATAAATAATGTAAAGCAACAATTCAGATAAATATTGATGAAACAAAAAGTGTATAATAACTATTGACAATTAATAATAATTAAAATAAAATAATATGAAACATAAATGAAAAAATGTATTATAAGAATCCTGTGCATGTGGTTTATTATAATGGAAAAAAAATATTCTTGGAAATATTTAATCAAATGGACGTATTTCTTTAGAAGAAGAATATATGTTTTGCATTAAACAATTGTAAATATATTGTAAGAAAGCAGTCTCCAAACACACACAAAAAAAAAACGAATAGTTTATTAAAATTACAATATTAGAATTGCATGTTAAAAAAAGAAAAGTATTGTGTCGTTATTTTAAAAATATTTCATAATTATTGTTTACTCGTAATGAGAAAATGTGTCATGTACTATTTGTGGCGCATAAAGTTTATATGAGAAATTAAAAAACCACGACATATTTCTTGAAAGCGTTCTAAATGCTCCTATTCATCAAGCAATTTAAACAGTAATTATAATCTCTGCGCATGCATTTTCTCATCCGCATTTTCTGCATGTGATTAAAGCTCTTTACAAAATATATTATACAGTACATAATATATTATAATATATATATCGATAGATTATTTTTTAAATCTAGAGAGTTTATTTTTTAAATCTCTGATCGAAAAAAAATGTTACAAAATTACATTATTTTATACTCTATTTATATATAGTGCTATTAAACATTTATTTAAAATCTTTCAGATATTTATTTTACTTATGTCATTGAAATATCAAGAATTTCTTTAAATGATAAATATATAAATAATCGTGATGTTATGTGAATATGAGATTCTCAAAAATTTTACGTAAAAGGATATTATAAAATTTACAAAAGATATGTTTAATTATTTCTTAAAAATAGAATTAAAAAAATAAAAGACAAGAGAGATGATAATTAATATATTTTACAATATATCTTCTTTAGATATTTTTTCGAGGCGAATATAAAACATCTGTTGTATTTATTTGTTGTTAATAAAATGATAATTGAAAATCATTCTACTCACCCTGTGCTAGTCTCCTCGCCACCGGCTTGGATCTCATCGCTGCACGACGGGTGGCGAACTCGAAAACAAAACACTAATTGTAAGAACGTCGCTGACGGTCCTCCGAGCCATGCGAGTTTATGCACCGATTTATTATCCTGTCGATCAGTTTACGCTGTCCACCCCCTCCCTTCCCGAATTGTCAATTGTTGTGACACGCGACTGGCAACTTCACTCTCGGCCGATCGCGGCGAAAGCCGAAAGCTCGATCGAGACGTATTCACAACGGTGAGACACGTACCGGATGCATATCGGACGATGGTAGCGTGAAAGAGGGTAGTCCGCGCTACGGTCGGCTTCCGGTACGGACCGCGACCGGTCCTCTTCCTCCGCTTCCTCCACTTATCCGACGGCGGTGAGAGAGAGGTCGGGCGGTCGGTCCGTTCGTCCGGCTGGGATCCTGACGCACGTCGGATCTGTCCTCCGACAGTGCGCGGAGGAGGCTTCTCCTGTCCTTCGCGTCTCCTCCTTCTCCACCACCTTGTCCTCCACCCTCGCGACGCTCTCCCTCTCTCCGCAGCCGAGCTCCCCCGCGAGGCCTCCTCCACCGCCTCCTCCCTCACCCTGCCGCCCGCGCCGTTTGCCTGTTCTCCTCTCCTTACACCACCTCCGTCGTTACACCTCCTGCTCTTCCGCCCTCTTCTGCCTCCTCTTCATGTCGCTACCACTACCACTGTCCACGACACTACCACCGCCGCGGCGGCGTCGACGACGCCTCCTCCTCCGCCTTCTCCTGGCCTTCCCCACCTGCAGAGTCGACCTGGTGGCTTCCCCACCACCTAGGCGACCCGGCTTCGCTGTCCACCAATGATCAGCGGCTGTCTCTCCTCCGCGGTGCGAATCGTGCACACGGCAGCTCTCGCGACCTCTCGCCTCTTTGCTCCTGGGCTTCTGTCCTACCTGCCTCTCTCTTCGTCGCTTATGCACTCTCGTCAGAGGCGGAAGATGCCGGAGGCCGTATGACTACGAGTCCCGCGTACTCGTCAATAATGAGACGTATCACGTTCTCGATCGATATTTCTCACAGAAATTCCATTTTTACGTATAGCTTTTCATTCATGTCTTTCATAATTGCTATTAATTTAGGGCGCTTGCAAGTCTGACCATCAATGAAATTTAATGTTATTTGAAATCAATGGAGTTCCTCATATATTTTAAACGTAACGTATAATAAACCTAATCAATTATTGTTATCTAAATTCTAATATTTTGTGAAGAAAGTAGCAACGTAAAGATCATTTTTACTTTTATTGTTTGCATCATGCGATGGAAAAATTTGATGTAATCTGTCCAATTTGATCTGCTGATTCATAGATATCGCATGATAAAAATACCTGCGTCGTGCTTTCGGTACAGACTCGATTTTACGAAAGTACTATCTGTACTGTTTGATAAAAGTATTGTATAGCTCAATTTCCCGATATTCGTGTAGTATCTAATTTCGCATCTCTTCTTACGTCTGCTCGAACGAACAGCAGCATCCGTTTGAGAACAGGTGTTCGCAAGCTGCTCTCTCATTTGCTGACGATGCTGATTACTGATCGCCTTCGTGTCCAGCCGCTATCGCTGCCGATTGCTGACGTGTAGTCTGTACCGCTCCGATACGAAGTATTCCCCACGTGCACAGATTATAAACATTCTTGTTCGATAAAGAGCTATCGCGTAGCTTGCGAATATTCTTGTTTCAAATTACCACGTCCGTGAAAGAAATTCTATTAACAATTTGGCAACACGGAATAATCGTTTCTTCTCATAAAACACTCTATATGGATTGTTTATATTACTTTGTATTAAGTTTTTGGTTATAATTTTTGCTAACAATTTGCAGTTTTTCTTTTACTATCCACGATACAAATGAAAAACCTTCATATACTCATACATTAACGATATCAATTATCACAGTTCTCTTATTGCATATTGCATCTTTTTGATAAACATGTGAAAAATTCAGCATATGTAGTTTACGTGTGAAAATCGTTAAATAAAGATCTTTGCATACATAATATAATTTTATATCAAATATTAATATACAGCAACAATAAAAGTTTTGATTAATATTAATTTCAAATTGTATTTCAATTAGTAACTTTATTAATCATCATTTCGAGCAAATGTTTCAGTAATAATATGACACTTCGAAAATAAATTCTATAATTATATAAAGTAGCAGTATCATTTAACACTTAATCTTTAAAATCATACCTTAGATGGTTCAGATAACCGGATAATCTAAGAATTGAAAAAATGAGAATCAAACGAGATATATAAATGTACGATACTTTGCAAGTTTGTTTGTAGCCGTTCATATCCCAATATCGAAGTCATTCTCGCAGTTACTAATTTACACGTGGTTACATCCCAAAGATAGCTACAACCACGCTGTCGACGAACACGTGGCAGCGGGGAGTATATCGATTGATATTCCAGTCGATGCCCGAAACATTGCATTTATTGTTTACAGCGCGAACGCAGCACTGGTATTCATATAATGTACAGCACACCTGGTCAGTTGTTGAGCGATCCTCACACGTCGATTTGTCATTGATTTCGAATCATGCGCTAGCCACCCTTGCCGGTTAAATGACTTATCTTTTAACCGCGCGATTCGCGAAACAGTTTGACATTTAAACAGGCGGAAAGGAGATCGGGGAGACTACCACCCGGGGTGAAATCACGCCGCGACGTCGAACTCCGGCGGGTAACTCGCTTCACGCTAGCACTTCGACTTTGCATTTCTGGGTGCGTTTGCTCGACTAAGCGTTCCCTCCTCTCCGTCTTCGTCGCACCTGAATGCGACCTCCGACCCCACGGTCGTTCAGCGCGAAACGCGCCCGCGCACCCTTCCGGGCGCAGCTCCGCCCTGCTCCTTCGTCCTTTTCGACCCAGGATCGGCTGCTTCTCATCCAGCTTTTTTTCATTTCTTCCTGCTTTATCCCTCCAAGTTGGCGCGTTTGGATTTGCGTTCGCCGCAGATTTCAAGAAAATAACTGGTTCAGATGAGGGTGAAATCGTCGTTTAGAAAAATTACGTTTATTTCGACTTAGAAGTCATATATAAGTTTGCACGTTGTTTATATAAATTTATAATTTTTTTCAAAGAAGTTTTTATAATTTTCTAAAATTTTCTTTTTTATCAATAATAGCATTATTATTTATACAGGACTTTAAAATTCGTGACTCAAAATATTTAGCAAGAACATTTTTCAAAATTTAAGTGAAAATGAAATGTTTAACAATTTCTGAAATATAAAGGTTAAAATATGGCCAATTACAGACTACATTTAAACAGTCACCTGTGTCATTAAAGAACGCGCTGATCAGCCATTAATACTACGACGCGTGACTTACAGACACGTGGCCATCTAAAGGTAGTCTGTAATTGGTCATATTTAAACCCTAATTATCTTAAAAATTATTTCAAAAACAACTCAAAATAAAAATTTACAAATAACATTTTTACTTAATTTTTTATGATCTTGACTATAATATTTTGTGTCGTGAATTTTGGGACACTCTATAGTCTTCTTCATTATAATATCACAAATATTATGTAGACCGGTTTTTCGATAAAATACGGATTTATCGCGATGCTTCTATTTATGAATACTTAAATGGCAAAAATGGCATCGAAACTTACCGAAAAAAACAAGAATAACCAAAATGTGAATCGTTATAATTACGCGCGTATGAGCGCGGTACGAGCTTCTCGAATCGTAAGGACTCGTTATTTTAACGAGAACTGGCTGCAACTCACAACTACGCTTATTGTCGACGGCTCGCCCAAAGTTCTTGGCTCTCGAATGACGGCGCGCGCGCGCGTGATGCAGAAATATCGCGGCGAACCGCGACGCGGACCGTCCATCGGCGTCGCGCCGCGCCGGTGCGGGCGCGCGCGTTTATTTTCATCCTGGAAAATCATAAAAGACTGCTGAACGCTACCATATCCCACGTCGTTGTAGAAACGACGAATACGAGCAACAGCTTCCAGGGGTTACGGTTATCGCCGCGACTCGTTGCTGTTAGATCAAAGGATCCAATCGTGCGGTTCGTTCACGCCGATTCTATTTCCGCGCAGGATTCTGCTGGAAAAATTATGAGAGACTGCAAACATTGAGATTCGATCGAATAGTATCAAATGAGATTTCCATGAGAATTCCCACCTAAGATCTTCGCGTATGGTTCAAAAGAATTTGGATTTTCTATCGATACAAGTGCGCGCGATACGAGCTATGATTGAATTTGTATGAATTGAACAATCGCATAGATACTTTTATGAAAGTGATCGATTATGCAAGGAGACGTACATACGTATCGAATTCGAATAGTCAGCCGTTCGTTACGGACAAACGTTCCATCCAGCGCAGAATCGGAAGCGAGACAAATGATATTTATTACGTGCGGTTGGACTCGCTTCTTAGATCCTTGATCGGTGATTTGCGTCGGATTAATCGAGGCCACCCGTTCGAACGTTGCTTGGATCGCCATTTCATTGTGATTCATTTAATGAGTCATAAATCTCGCTTCTTTTAAATTTAAATCTGTATTAAATATATTTTCTAATTATATGAAAAATAATTTAGCGCTACCTTTACCTTATTAAGGTAGCATATTATGAATAATTCGCGAACTAAAAGTCACCAAGAAATCACTAGTAGGACTGAATTATTGCAATCTTACTTTTCAGCCAAGTTTTCAATCTTCAGCCAAATCTTCTCGTTGTTCATCAACGTATCTCTGCGTATTTTCACTTTCGCTCCAGTTCGTCACCTATTCTTTCGCTCAACCGTCGGAGACCATTTCGCATGCTCTCATCCGGTCTTCGCGCTCTTCCTCCTGCAACATCATTTTTCTCTTCACCTTCTCTTTCTCTCGGTCACCTCTTTTCTTCGCAAAGCGCTCTTTGTTTCCCGTTGCACGTGCTCCATCCGCGCTCGTGCACGGTAAAAAACACGACTAAACACGGAGAGAGAGAGAGAGAGAGAGAGAAAGAGAAAAAGAGAGAGAGGACTACGGAAAAAGAAAGGCATAAAAAAGAGAGAGGAAAGAACAGCAGAGGGTGGACCAGGTGGGAGGAGGATACGTGTGACTTCATAAGGCATCCATATTCAAATGGATATAGTATTACGTGTGCGTGCTGGTTGCGTTATGCATTCTCGCCGACGAGAGGCAGGTGTTGGCCGTTAGTATTGGTGAGGGTCAGCTCACGCATATGTGCGATCGCAGCCGCGTATGCGTATCTGCGTGCGGCGAGAGCGCGCATGTTCTATGCGCGAATTGAATACGCGCTTGTCAGTGGCGTAGGAACGGGAGTAAGTCTTGATCACTGATAGATATCAATGTACGACAGCGCATGGTAGCACATTAAATATCCATATTTATAAACTGTCCGTATATTTAATGGATAATATGATCGAGTGAATGACAAGAAGGTAATAAAGATTGTCTGTAAGTTGATAACTTTGTCAAATAACACAACACGGTGATAATAAATATTCCACTTGCAGTTTATGAGTAATATTTTTATATAAAGGTAAATAAATCGCGTCTATCCAGATAACACAAAATCGAAAATCGGGATGTCTTATCGAAATGTCTTTTGAACGTCTTTAAAACGCTTTTTTATAAAAATGTCTTTAAGATATTTTTTTCTTCAAACCGTTTTATATCTCGTTTTTTGACAGGTCTGTACAGCGATTGAGAAAAACAAGCAGTTTTGTTAAATATATATATGTTTTTGAAATTGGATATGTAATAAGGATGATTCAGAGAAGAAGAACATTTTAGAAACATTTCGTGCTGTGATCTAATGTATTCATGTCGGCGAGGAGAGAGCACGAGTTTCTTAAGATTGAAGATTTCTTGGGACGTGACATGCGGCCCTGCCATACTGTGTACTCAGTATATTCAATTAATCTCCTTCCTGACGAGCCCTCCCAGCTCGGACTTTACGACCTTCATGCCGAAGAAAGGACTCGAAGAGCGCACCGCGATCTGAGCGCGCAACTCTATGTCACGTTTAAATACAAAAGATAGCATGCATATGTATTAATTTTAAAAATAAGTACACGTAGATTATGTATACATAATTGTTCATTTATAATTCTCTTAATAACTAAATCTTTAATAAATCCAGGTAAAATATATTTTAAAATGTAATATCATTTTGGTAATATCAGAATATTACATTATACTAGATTTTATACAAAATATTTATCGTCTATAATCATATTTTTACTCCCTTCGTCCAATCTAAGTTTTTTTCATTGTTTTAGTTTCTCATAAAATGTGGAAAAATTTAAGACTTTTCAACATTTCTATTGCATTACCAAATAATTTTTTAATAAGATATTTTAGGAAAGGAACTTTCATTTATTTTGGAGTAAGAACGAATTTGCTTGTATCAAAAAATATCCAGGTTGTAAAAGATTAATATTGAAATATAAAAAAATAATATATAAGCAATGAGTATAGATCACTATAACACATTTATCAATCCTTAGAAAACAACTGTAACGGAATATTTTGGTAAATATATCAATTGAAATACAGTATCAGAAGAACTTTTTACAAATGTTTCGTTCACGTGGAAGAAGAGTATGATTCGATTTCGGCCAAGGATCGAAATGACGAATAAAAGAGGTAGTTTTTGGAGTCCCATACAAAATCACTCGCGATCTCGATATTATCGTAAAAGAGGAGGAAGAAAGTCGATTCGACTACTTCCGAAGGAGAGAGTTCGGCTGGCGGAGGGATGAAGGGAAAGTGCCGTTAACGGATGACGTATATTAGGGATACTCTGGTCGAGTAGGGTACCCAAGGATCCAGGACCCTCCCTGTCCTTTCGCTGGCTATAAAAACCACTCGCCTTCCTTCTCGACCCTTAACTAAAAGGCCAATCCTTCCTGCCACCTTTATCGATCCGCAAGAAATGTGCGTTCGGTTACTTTTTGACTTACGGACTCTTTCTTTATTGGATCTCTTATCTTAGCTCACCTCTTACCACAATTTATCTTCAAGTTATCAAGCAAGTCTCATTGCTTTAATATTTGATTTTTTTATTCCCATGTACTCTCTTATCGAACTATCTACATATAGTGCCTATATATAATATATTCTTAAATTTAAGAATTTTCAAATCCATGCATATACCTACCACAATAATTTTTCTGCGGATTACACTTGACAATGATTTTGTTAAATGAGTAACTTTGGTTAATTTTTATGTATTTTTTATATTAATTATTTTATGTATTTTTTATATTAATTCTAAAAATATCCTGTAGAGTACAATTTTTTTTTCTGATATATATATTTATTTATGTACACAAAGTATTAAAAAAATCATTCAGTATTTTTATGATAAATAATATACATCATACTAGGTAAAAAAGTCTTAATAAATATAGATCGAAAGCTTTTGGAATAAGTATAAACAATGTATGTTAGTATGATAAATGACTATCTCTTCTATATGTTGTACAATGTTAAAAGAGAAAAATTGAGATAAGTAACACTGATATTTGAAAGAATTACAGGTCCACTGAAGTGGTCTCCCATAATAAGCCTATCAAATGTCATAATGACTAGTTGCATTCAAGTTAAATTCCCTATAAATAATAATAATATATTAATTAATACCTAAGGATATAAGATAATTAAATAAAGAAATTTTTTAATGTTACTCAAAATCTGCCCTCATCAATTTAGTGAACAGATTTAAAACCAGTAGAACATCTTATTCATAATTTAACGTAAGAAATTTTTATTTATTAGTGTTATTTATTATTATATTTGTTATATATTATATTTGTTGACATATTTGTATAAGACAAAAATTAAATGTCAATGTAAGATCTCTTTTGTTATAATCAATACCGCTTGAGACATTATCGATAATTACATGAGATGTTACACCACTTTTACATTTTTTCGCTTTCCATTCTCTAACTTCGCGGAAGCATGAAATTCCCGAGCGATTGACGCCATCGTTCTTATTCTTAAAAGTTATAAAGTTCGTTCGCCGATAAACGCTAAATGTAACCATTGAAAGCGTACAAATATTTATTGAAACATTCGAGAAACATTTATCGGCAAATCGATGTAGCCTATACTGGTTACCGAAAATTTGCATACCCTTAACAATGCTTAACACGCTGTTAGTACAATATCAAATGAGAGAGTAATACCATAGTGTACATATATACACGCGATTATCTGAAAAGCATCTATGAATAAGAAAAATGAGTCTTTACTCTTAACGTATATTAACATAAGAGAGACTCAAAGTAGAAACTCAGTAGCTTTTTTTCTTTTTATTCGAGTGCGTGCGGTGTGGCTATACTGATCGTCGTCAGGATAACGACCGGAGGAAGATGAATTAGATCACATTTACCTGTTATAATTGCTCAGGAAGAAAAGGACTTTAAGTCTTAATCTCATTCTATGATCATTATAAATGTATTCTGTCATAATAATAGAAATATAAAACTTACCACAAAATTTTCTTTCCTGTTTTCTAACTTTATTGATATTTAAATAACTCTTATCTACTAAAGGGGAGTCACTAGTTACCGAGTGATTCCTGTTCGTGCAAGTTTCTTTACCTTTTTCAGTAATTATAAATTATACTACAGTTTATTATTTTCCAAAATGAAGTGCCAATATTTATTCTAGAAAGTTGAAAGTATGTTGAATTTTTAGAGGATTTTTTTAATCATTCTGAAAAAAACGGACGTATTCTAGTACTAGATTTAGGATAGTAAATTGACCATTATTGGTTTTATTTGAACATTTCTATTGTAAAAAACACATAAATGCAAGCGAGTTGCACATTGTGCGGGCTGCATATTTTCCATCAGCGATGGCAGCACGAGAAGGAAGACATGGGTGTACAAGGGTTTAGTTGGAAGGGTGGTATAGAGAATTGTGACGGCGGTGGAGGAAGGTGCGAGAGAGCGAGGCATGTCGTGCAGCCTATATCTAAGACGGTCGCATGTCATATCAGCAGTCATCGGACTGGGATATAGGTATGTCTGTATAATGCCGCGATAGTACCTCGTCGGTGCCCCTGTGTGTATATTACGGGAATTTAGCCCGTGTGCCCTCGCATGCTCGGAGACTGATGTGACCACGGAGAGACCGCCTCGTTGAGACATGCGAGCCGCCTTGTACGCGCAACCCTTGTCGCCTTCCAAGATCCAAGCGCAAAAAAAAATATCAGAGATGTTCCCGATCGCGAATAAATGACTGTTATTAATTGACCCGTGCGGCTGGAGTTCATAAAAGTAACTAATCGCGGCATCCGGATCCATATCGTGCAGAGAGAATTGCGAAGGATTCTCGAAGATATTTCTTATATATACTTAATTTATTATATCTAATGTCTGATAATTGCGGTGACCGAGATCGGAGCAGTGGCATGCAAGCGAGTTACTTTATAAAAGCAATTCTGCGTTGCAGTTTGCGCGATGAATTTTATATTCCTCGCAGTTTCACAGAAGTCATTCCTGATTTTAAAACGTGATAATCATTGATTTTAAAATCAACTTTGTACACGACTGATGATTCGCGAAATCTATTATGAACGATAGTTAGTTCTTATTTGCATTTTTAATATACTTATCCTTGTCACAATGAATTGTTTTATTATATTAATAACTTGTTATTTTTCCTAAAATAAAATAAAAATAATTGAAAGTAATTGTTTTTGCTTCTTTTTTTCTTACATATGAAGCATATAACATGTAAATATTGCACAGCTTTCATATTATAAGTACAAAGCACTTCTATAAATTGATGCAAATGTTTTATATCTAAAGGAAAATAAATTAAAAAGCAATGTTGTTGAAATATTTTTATAATAATTTTAATATTTCATTAGTCCTCCTTTATCTTTTATTACTGACTTTTCCAAGAAAATACAATAAACTGAAGGTACTTTATACTTATGACCAAGGTTGTATAAGTCGAAATTATTCGCGACTCGCAAGGCTTTTTCTGCACGTCTTATTTATGCAGTAACACAATTAACAACATAAAGAACAAAAAGAAAAAGAGCAAAAAATAACAAATAAATAACAAATAAGGAATGATCAAATAATTAAACGCGGCATGAAAAAGAAATCATTTAAATATCGTTCGATACAAAATATTGACAGCAGTTTCTTTAAATTTAACAGCCCATCTCCCTTATTAACATATATCTGATTATTAAATAAGCACGATGATAAATTGTGGATATTCATTTTTTAGCTTATTTATATACATCATTACAATGTATATAAATAAGCTAGCGTGTATTAATGTTAAAAAAAAATAGGTTGATCATAGAACGGTTGTAACTGCGCGAAGATTAAAAGCTTTTGTGTTTAAATTAACTCGTTATTCTAAATCTTTGACCATTACTATAAAATCGAGCATTCTCAAAACCGATTAAGAGCCTCGTTAGTATGCATGATATATCTTGCGCCGTCTTGTAACTACCTCATTTACCGATCTACTTCATTGTTGTATGAATGAGCGTGACGAACATATTTATGATATGCGACATTACATAATAAACCTTTTCAAAAATGGCGGTGATCGAACATTAAATTGGACATAATAATTTCAATTAGAATGTATTATAGTTAATGATCTCACTGCGAAATATTGAACTAAAATATATCTTTGGATATGTAAAAAATAAAGCGCGTATCTATTAATTATTAAAACAAAATACGGGGTTAATGGTACTCGTGTAACCTTAGTCGTCATGCATTTATAACTAGCTCCGGTAGACTGAACAAACAGGGGTGATATGGTTGATAGCTTATCTTTTTACATGAACATATATATATATATCAAAGATAATTACTCTTTGTTCCTGGTATGAAGAATTAAGCATTCTTTAAAATCGATGCTGGATTTAATCACGGATGAGTAAATGACGCGTGTAAACTACGTGAGTAAACAAGTCACACAAGTCTCCAAGTTAATTTAGCGATAGTATGAATTAAATGTTTCGAAGGAGATTTAACGATAGTGCCATGGATATTCTCACTTATTTTGCGACGCAAATTATTCGCGTTCAATAAAGTGGACAAAGAACCATAGCGTGACTTCCATGTTTCAGGTCAAGACAATATATTTCATCATTATATTATTATACGATTGAGTATAAAAGCTATCATGTATTTATCGCCAAAACATTATTTTTATCCCAGCATGAGCGAGATACACAACGAGCTATGTATCTGCTATGGCCACCTAAAGATTTATCGTAATGACTGCACTCTAAATCTTCGATCGATAACATGTCTGCAGCATATGCTACCATGTCACACCGATTTTTACAGACAATCTAGCTAGCATCTGTCGACGATTCAACCCGAGAAGAGTAAGCACGATAGCTAGAACAATAATAATTTATTTTCATACAGAAAACGTCGAAAATATATTTCTCTAATGTATATATATATATATATATATATATATATATATATATATATATATATACACACAAACATAAAAAATCATTTATAATTTCTCTTTTTTTTTATATTAATATGTCACTT
>Ga0157364_1005072_pt1 | contig 13318 bp, 10 predicted proteins | sample AttsexASBM2_FD_111476 | JGI IMG/M metagenome (GOLD analysis project Ga0157364, IMG submission 111476) | Fungus gardens microbial communities from leaf cutter ant in Ribeirão Preto, State of São Paulo, Brazil - Atta sexdens ASBM2 | ecosystem: Host-associated > Fungi > Mycelium > Unclassified ... | reverse complement strand
TGCTTCTTCTTCTTTCAGAGTCATTACATAGGCCTTGGCATTAAGTTCTCTTGGTGTTTCTTCTGTCAGGTTAATCTCGTGGTCCCATTCACATCTTTCTGGTAGTTTTTTGAATTTCTTCTTGTTAAAGAGATGGGTGAATAGTTGGATGTATTTCAGTAGGTCCTCTAGATTTGTCTTGTCTGGTTCCTTTCCAATTTTGCTGTTGTTCTGTTCTTGGTTATCCTTTATTTCCATGTCCTTGGTTTATCTGGAGTTGAATCGAATGTCCTCGTGTGTCATCATACAATTTCCTGGGTATCTCGTAAACTTGATGGTTTCAGTCTTCCAGTTTACTTCCGGGTTATGTTTGACTAACCAGTCGTGTCCTAAGAACATGTCTGTTCCATCTAGATCTATTACTGCCACTTCTAGGATTTCCTTGTGTCCATTGATTTCAACCTCTAGAGGTGCCACCTTGGTTACCTCTCCATTCTTTGTTCCATCTGCGTTGAATACTTCGAAGAAGAAGTCTATCTTCTTGGTTTGAATTCTTCTATCCTTGACCAATTGTTTGTCGATTTCTGTATGGGTGCATCTGGAATCCACTAGTGCTTTTACTTTCAAGTTCTTGCCATTCTTGGTCTTGACTATTGCTTGCATGTTAAGTTCCCTCTTTCTCTTGCTGGCTCAGCGATTTGGAATAATATATTTATTCTGGGACTTTACATAAGAAATCTCTCATACCGTGCCTACTTGAGATTTTTGCCAAAACTCTTCTCTTTCTTGTCTTCTTTGTCTGATTCCTCTTGAACCTTTCTTTTCTTCATCGTCTCTTTTCCTTTGCAATTCTTGGCAATATGCCCTTTTTTGTCACATTTGAAACAGGTTCGTGTATCCCATTCCCTCTTTTCTGTTCAGCATTCCTTTGCCATATGTCCATATTTGTTGTAGTTGAAGCACTTCGGCTTCCCGTCTTTAAAGTTGTCATTGGACTTTCTAATATCTATTGGTTGTCCCCTTCCTCCATATGTCATTCCTGTGGCTGTCTTATAGTCCTGTTTTCCTTCTGTGGACTCATATCCTTGTCCTACAGATGTGATTGCCACTTTCCACTCCTTGAGTGTCTCGGGCATTGCTATGGGTAGGTATCCCAGTATTGTCTTGATGATATTGTGTTGTACGTTCTTCTTCAACAAAAAGATAGTGTGCAGCTCATCCATGTCCGCCTTCATGGCCAATGCTTCAAACTCTATCATGAAGTCCGCCGTGTTTCTTTTGCCTTGCTTGAATGTTTCAATCTTCCATTTGGCATCTGCTGCTTGGACTTGTCACTAAATGTCGTCTTGAGTTCCTTTATGAATTCGTCCCAATCCTGGGTTTTGTTGTCTTTGTCTAGCTTGTCGAGCTTCTTCTGTGCATATATTCCCACTACACCTCTCCTGAGGTGAGCTAGGATTGCTGTGATCCTATCATCCGTTCCATTGACTCTGTTGCTCTTGAGGAATAATCTAATTCCCCTCCATCAGTCTTCAAACTTTGACCAGTCTCCATCGAACCACTCTGGGTTCAGTACCATATTCTTTGGCAATCCTGCCTGAATGTTCTCGCTGACTGCTACAGCCGTTGTTGCTTGTGCTACCGACATCTCTGTGTCTGTCTGTTTTTATTTGCTTGTTGAGGCTTCTTTGTTGATCTGCAAGGATCCTAGTTGTTCCGACAACGCCTCTATATCATTTGTTCTTCTTGAACTTGTTTTGTCTTCCTGTAGTTTTCACTACACGTGTTTCGTTCCTCGACAGATAACGCTGTCTTGTTTCATCCATAGGTTCGTCCTACTGCATCTTTCTTGCAAGGTGAGCTCGTCGACGCTTTACCAAATGTAATGACCTTAAGCTTGAGCTCAGGTTGCAACTAAGGCAAAGACTAGAGAAAGGATAAGAGAATATGTAATTGGTAAAGTGTAAGGATACAGGAATGTATCTACACTATATATACGACTAAGAGAGAGCAACATGACAAGTCCATGAGGCACAGTACATAAGAATACAAGATGGAGAAAATGAGGACTAGGTTAGGTTACAATGCCTATCACATGAGGCGCTGACTGAGACTACTCTGGCACAGCCGATTATCGTCGTAATACCCTTTACCCATATCCTTGTTGACTCTAGGAGGCATCGATCATAACAATAGACTTCTTGTTAAGTTCTCTTATAATCTTTATGAGACTCTTTGTAATATAAGACTACTTAGTAACTTATTGATCATTTAGATTAGTGATTGCCACAACAAGAATTTTAAGTACTTTATAATAACTAAGGAACTCAACTAAAGATAAGCTTAATAATTATTATACTTGATAGATTTTAATTTTATACTACATCACTGTTCCAGAAGATTTATAAGCAAGTCTAATTTACTATCTTAGAGACTAGACTACTATACTTATTATAAACTTAAATCCTTAGAGTTGAATAAAAGAACAAAACTCTTGTATTAGAGTAAAACACAAGAGAACTTGATAGAGAGCTCTATACAAAGTAGACTACCTTATATACCTATTCCAATGGTCCATGCTAACTACTGTACATCCTATCCTAAATCACCCTATGTTAAGCATAAAGTTAACATATGGTATATATGCTACATAATATTACTTCTTCTAGAACCTTCTATATCTTTTTTCTTGTGTCACATGACTAAACCTAACCCTAAGTTCTATAAATAGAAAAATGTGAAAAGTAAATTGAAAATAAAATAAAATAAAATAAGAAAATGAGAAAAAACTAAGTTTATTTCTTGCAGTCTTAACAGTACTGGCTTATATAATAATAAAGATGTAGTCTTGATCAAGCTCAAGTTTCTTGCTATTTAAGTAATAAAAGATATAGTTGTAGAAGATTATAAAAACTCTTCTGATATTGTAGCAATTAATACTATGATATTATAAGACAAAAGTGCGGACAGACTTTGGCTAGAATTAGGGTTAGCCAGACATAGATAAGTAATTAATTATTAGTCTACAATGGAGAAAGAGCATGTGACCTGGAAGTCATATGATAGAAGCTAGAATAGTCTAGAGCGGTCTAAAAGAACTTAAGGTCTAGAAGGATCAAGAGGAGTCTAGATAGTAGTTAGGGTTAGGAGTGACATCAAGAAACAACAGTTCCTCATAGTGTATACATGGTGCACACATATATAACGGAGATTAAGAGTATGATGTCAGGGCATATATATACAGTATGGTAGCCTTATAGTAAATAAGTAATAGAATATGAGGACAATGCATGGACATTAGAGCAGGTAGATATTGTTGTAGCACGGACTATGTTGTATTTATATAAATAGAGGAGCAATGCAGCAAGGGCTCCTTATCGAGTTCTCTTGTAATCCCCATTATTAGATAGCCAACTGAGAGCTTTGCTGAAGTAAGCATACTACAAGTGCTGTTTCAGCGAGTAGTTGCTACAAAACATAATAAAAAATATATCAAATCTCTAGAAAAAACCTAAGTATATTACCAACATTTACCTAGTATATAACTTATCTTTAAAAATAATATAAGAGAATCTCATTCTATTCTCTGAAGGTAATAACTATTCTAGTAGTTTATATTAAGATAACTAAGTAAAAACTACAGTGATGTAGCAGAGTTTATAACTTTAGAAAAATCCTAAGTATCATTATACAATAATATGACATATATGACTCATCTTCAGGAAAATTCTAAGAGAGTAGAATTGGTGGGTTTTCTAAAGACAACAGCTATTCTAAGTATTTAGAAGTTCATACTAATTAAGTAAAATATTAGGCAAAATATTTAGTAATCTAACTATAAAATAATAAAGCTGTATGGCCAAAAACTTCTGTAGAATATTGTTAGATAGAGAAGATTCATTAGTTAGTGATTATGAAAAGATAAGCAGAAGTTCAAAAGGTTCAATGGTGTTACAGTAGAATACTAGTGCAGAACTTGGAAAACAAGATAACTATAGGTTTGACTCAAACTTTAACAAGTACTCTAGACTTGAATTTAGATGAAATAAGAGATTCTTTTATAATTTATATTAATTAGACAGAACATTACTAATCTGATTAGAGAATATTTGACTCTTATCATAAATAATAATTACATAAGCTTTACTTTGTCTAAAATATTTGTAAAAGTAAATGTCTCTTTTCTAATTTGCATATTTTCTTCTAGTTATAGATAATGCTTTCCAACTCATCTATACATCCAGATCTCTTCTAGTATAGATTATTCTCTCCATTTTATCTTAGACATTCTCACTAAACTTCTTAATAACTTTATGAATCTCTATTCTAACATCTAAAAACTATCTAAAACTAGAATTTATAGTCTTTATTTCCATATAACTATCCTAGATAAAATACTTAGTATATAAATTGGTAGTTATACTATAAACTTTATTCTAAAAATCAATCAAAACTAATACTATTTTCCAATATTGGCAATAATATATCTTATTATATTCTAGTAGACTTATCCTTTATAAATACCTTTATATAGCTCTTCCAAAATATATAACCTGTACAACTAGTAAAAATGCAGTATATAAGCTGAAGTTAAAGATCATTTTGATGTTTGTATCTTACATATTTGGATAATACATACTTGCTGATTCAACTTCTAGAAGCTTACTAATATATCTTAAATAATAAGATATGAACTATATCTAATAGTACTAATATTTAAGTTACATAGATACTCTGTAATTTCCAAGTCTAAAAGTTGACTAGAATTAGTATTTTTCTTAAAATATTATATACTTAATTTTCTAACTTCTCTTATATCTATTATAGTATAATTTAAACTCTTGTAATTTATTTTTCTTTTTATTATTTTTCTTAATTTTGATTTTCTTTTCTTTTACTTAAAGAGAATAAAACCTAAGATTATGATTAGAAAATTATAAAAGTTACTAACATCAATAAGTATGACTATAGTATGTTAGTCTTATATAGAGCTTATTATTAGATATAGTTTATATCTTATTATCCAAGACCTATAAATAAGTCCTTAGAAGTCAGATAAGTAAGTGTGTATTATTTAGATATGCAGAATACAGATATTAAAATGATCTTTGACTTTAGCCTATATATTGTACTTTTATTAGTTATGCTAGTTACATATTTCAGAAGAGCTACTTAGAAGAATTTGTGGAGGATAAGTCTACTAGAAAATAGTAAGATGTGTCATTATCAATACCAGAAGATAGTGTCAGTTTTAGTTAAATTTTAGAATATAAGTTTACAGTGGAACTACTAGCTTATATACTAAGTATTCTATCTAAGGTAGTTATTCATAAATGAAGACTTTAAGTAAGTTATCTTGGATCTAGATAGTATTCAAATATTAGAATGGAGATTCATAAAGTTATCAAAAAGTCTAGTAAGAATTTTCAAGATAAAGAAAGATTATTTATGCTAAAAGAGATTAGAGAATACAGATAGGTTAGTATACATTATCTGTAGATTGGAACAAACATAACCAGATTGGAATGTAACAGTAGCAGAAACTATAATCAATTATTAGACTGGAAACTATAGAATATCTACTAGTTCTTAAATACAGAAAAAGTATCTAAAATACTTGAAAACTCAAGTGATGCTATTACTACATAGTTGAACAATTATTTATATTAAGTAAGGTCAGTATTTATACCTAGCTCCAAGCTAGGCAGATATTTGATTGAAATAATCTGTGAAGAGACACTGATCAAGTACAGAGTTTGAAATAGAAGTAAACTCTATTATAGAAGATTAAGTATTTATAGATTTAGAGAGAAAGCAACACTGCCATAGAAGATAGATTGCTTACTAGATTAGACTTTGATATACAATATATAGATACTGTTGAATAAACATTCAGCTTATTTATACTTATAATATAATCAACACAGTACAACTAAGTAATGATATATAACACTTGTAATAAGTTACTCAAGTATTTATATGCATAACTTGTGTTATATACCTATATGAATACATCTGATCTATTTGACTTTATCATATATAACACTTTCCTAGCATCCAATCTGCTCCAAATATCTATGAAAGAAGATATCTTTTTTTCTAATCTACTTATCCTCTTTTGATATAGATCTACCTAGTTTTTATAAGGAGACTGGCTCTTCTGAGACTTTTCTCTTCCATGTTCTTTAGCTAATCTATATTTCATAATCTCTTCCTATATCTGTGTTATAACCTTAGACTAAGCTCAGGTTGCAACCTAGGCAAAGACTTGAGATAAAAAGTAGGGAGAATGCAATTGGTAAAGTGTAAAGATACAAGAGTACATCTACACTATATATATAAAAGTACAATGAGGAGACAGTTCACAATATACAAGATAACCAAATTATAGAATATGAGGGAAAAGCAAGAATACAGTACCTACTACATGAGGCACTAACTGAGACTACTTCGGCACAACTAATCATGTCATCATCATCTTATACTCTAGTCCATGCTGAAGACATGAGATATCAATTGTAACAATATTCTCTTTTCAGATTTCATATCCTCATAGATTAAATCAGTACTTCAAGTTTTCCAACAACATGAATTGCTACAATTTTTTTTGTAGAACTGATGATTATCTGTCCTTGATTGTTGATAGCAATGAAGTATAGTTTATGTGGAAGACCTCCTTAATACATGGATATTGGGTATTTATTTCATGAGGTCTCTGTATTATGCTTTTTATTCACAAACATCACTGCTACTTCTTTCCAAAACTCTGGGTCTTGTTCTCCTCTTGAGCAAAGTGATTGGTAATGAGATAGCTTGAATAGCCTTGTTTGTATTGGAGAATAGATGAATTTCATGTACTGTTCCAAGTTTTTGATTTCTTTATGTATGAAACTTGACTCAGTTATCTTGGATGTTGTCATTGACTCTTTATATAGCTTGATTAATATTACTTCTTTATCTTCTACTCTTCCTCCATTTGATTCCTTCTTCTGTTCCACATTTTGGTATAGCTCCTATATTTCTTGAATGTTATTATCTATGTATTGATTTTCCTGTCCCTTATATTCATCTAATTTATTAGCTAACATTTGTTAAACTTGATATGCTTAATCTTCTATGTTGCTTTGAATCAGATATCACAAGTCTTCTGATATTCCTAGGATATTCATTGCATTCATTGTTTGGTTATTAATGCTTGCTTTCAGAATTGTGCCTTTTATCTTCATAATTATTGTATTTGTCTCTTCCACTATCTTTATCATGTCCCATACTTGTTTTTGCACATTTATTATTGTTTATAATCTCTTTAATGTCTTGTGATATAATTTAGTCCAATTATCATGTTTCTTCTTAAATAATCTTGCTTCATCCATGTTGTTAAGTTTTCTAGTGATATATAGGTTAGGTGATGTTGGTGTGGTAATAAAGGTGTTGGTGAATTAAAAAGATATTTCTTGAGATATTAAGTGATGTTGTGAGCTGTCAAAATGGAGTTTTACCTCCCCTCTTTATAGATTTTAACTCAAAATCCTTATTCAATAGTCTTTAATCACCTCTTTTGCATGAGACAACCCCATTTCCACAATCCATTAGTCATTTTTGTCTCCATAACCCTTCTAATGCACCAAATATTGTGTTTTCTATTCTCATTTTCTATGCTTTTGAACTTCTTTGACTTTGTATTCTTCTTCTTCATTAATAATTGTGGATAGAGGTGCCAGTTTCATATGTTGTCCTTTAAAATACAGTTCCTTGCACCTTGTCGGCAAGTCTTCATTAAAAACATTTTGTATCATCTATTCTTCTAGAAGTTTAAGCTAAAATACTCTTTGACTAATATCCTTTGAGATCCTAAAGAGTCTATATCTTTTTTGGTCTAACTTCTTTGAGAGTTTGTTTGAGTGTATATTTTTACTTTCCAGCCACACATTGTTCTCAACCTTGAGTCCTTGAGGGTTTCTTCATTTCTTGTCAAATTGTTTCTTCATGATTCCTTGTGCTATTTCCATTGACTTTGTAGCTTCTTTCCTATTTCTTTGTAGTTTCATAAGGAATTCTTTTAGTTTTGGAAACTCTGTCTGTACCACAGGGTTGCCTTTCTATGGATGTCTTCCAAAATTGAGCACAAATAGTATTTGTTCCATTGCTGCATGTTTCTTGTCATTGTATTGAAATTTTACAACTGCTGGCCATTCCATCCAATCATTTTGTTGATAATTGACATAATGTCATAAAAAAACCCCTACTTTTTGATTAAACCTTTCTATTTGTCCATCTATCTAAGGATGGTATACTATTAATAATTGTCTTATAATTCCCAGTGCTTTTGTAAATTCCTTCATGAATCTTGATGTGAATTGTGGTTCTCTGTCACTTAAAATCTTCCTCAGTACTCTATGTATTTTCCATATTTTGTCCTGATAGATTTTCACAATTTCTTCTGAGGAAACATTTGTTGTTGTTGTCTTTAGTCTGATTATCTTGGTAAATCTGTCCATGATAACTACAATAGCATCTTTTCCATTTGAATTTGGTAGTGGACCAATGATATCAATACTGATTTCTTGCTAAGGTCCTTGTAGTATTTCCAATAGGTGTAATTCTTCTGCTTTTTTCTGATGTTATACTTTGTTCTACTGGTATTTAAAACATCCTTGAATATATTTCTTTATGTCTTCTTTGATTCCTGGCCACCAGTAGTTTCATTTGATCAACTCCAACATTCTTGTTTGTTCTGGGTGGCTGACATCTGCAAGATTGTGGTTTTCTCATAGCATCTATTCTTGAATCTTCTTGTTATTGGGAATGTAAATTCATCCATCTACATAGACTATTCCATCATCTTCCCAAGCTTGTACATCTTCTTTCTTCAGTTCCTGTATTACTTCTTGCTCTTTTGTTCTGTTTCATTGTATTTCCTTCAATAAATCTATCTTTTCTATTATGTTGTTTCTTCTTAACATTGTAATTTTTGCCATTATTCTTCTGTTTCATAGTTCTTCCTTGAGTAGTTGTATGTCTTTGTCATCATCCTGAGTATTCACTTAATCTTTTCTTAATAGAATGTCTGCCTTCATGTTGGTTTTTCCTAGTATATGTTGCAGTGTAAAATCATAGTCTTGTAACTTCAGATACCATCTCACTTGTCTTCTATTTAACTTTTGAAGCTTCCTGAAGTATTTGAGATTTTTATAATCTGTCCAGATCTCAAACTTTTTTGTAGCATCCAGTAAGTATTGTCTCCACTTAGTTAAAGCTTCCACAATAGCTAGTAGTTTCTTGTCATATATCTCATAGTTTTTTTCCACTGGTTGCATTGTCCTGGATAAAAACACTATTGGTTTTTATTTTTCTTTCTGTTTTTGTGATAGTACTTCTCTTATAGTGTGTTCTGAGACATCCATTTATACCCTGAATTTACCTTTTCTTTTTAGAAGGAAAAGTATAGGTTGACTTGTTATCTTTTTCTTTAATTTCTTGAATGTCTGTTGGTGTTCCTTTGTCCATGCCCATTCTTTATTTCCTTTCGACTCATTCAATGGTTTTGCTATATGACTGAAGTTCTGAATAAACTTCCTGTAGAAATTTGCAAATTCCAGGAAGCTTTTTACTTCTTTGATTTTTGTTGGTATATTTCATTCCTTAACCACTTTTATCTTGTCTTGGTCCATTTGAACTTGTTCCTTTTCAACAACTACTCCAAGTATTGAGATCTCTTCTATGTTGAAGTTGCATTTGGATTATTTGAAATATAAATTGTGTTTCTCTACAATCTTTAAAAATTGAATTGTTCTTTCTTCCAATTCTTTCATTGTTTTGGCTGGTATTATAAAGCTGTCCATGTAGTTTGCCAGTAATCTCTTGTGAAGTAACTCTCTAAATATGCTGTTCATCATCCTTTGGAACATTTCTGGTGAGTTGCACAGTCCAAAATATATGACCTGTGGCTTGAATAATCTTTTATTTATTAGGAAAGCTACTTTTCATTCATTGCCTTCTTTTATCCACACATTTTTGTATTCCCAAATAAGATCGAGTTTGTTGAAGTACTTTGCTTTCTTCAGTTTGTCAATAACTTCTCCTATTAATAGAAGTGGCATCTTGTTCTTGATAGTAATCTGATTAAGCTTCCTATAATCTTGAACTAGCTATAGTGAACCATTCTTCTTCAGAATATAAAAACATAATACTATATATCTTGATTTTGATTCCACTATTAACCCAGCTTTTAGTTGTTCATCCAACCACTAATTGAGAGCTTCTTTTTCTTTTAATATCATTGCATAGACCTTTGCATTCAGTTTCCTGGATATGTCTTCTATAAAATTTATTTCATGATCCCATTCTTATTGTTCTAGCAATTTTTTGAATTTCTTCTTGTTGAACAAATAAGTAAATGATTGAATATAGTCTGGCAAATTCTCTGGATTTGTTGTGTTAGGTTTCTTTCTAATTTCTCCATTGTCTTATTCTTTGTTTTCTATAGCCTGTGTTCTTTTAGTTTTGAACTCTATGTCCTAGTGTTTCATCTTGCAAGATCCTGGACATCTTGTAAACTGTATCGTTCCATTCTTCCAATTGACCTCAGAGTTGTACTTGACTAGCCAATTGTGTTCCAAAAACATATCTATTCTATTATCTTTCTATTCTTCATTCCATCTGTATTAAACACATTGAATGAGAAATTGATTGGTTTCATCTGGATTCTCTTGTCCTTTACTAGTTGTTCATCAATACCTATATGTGTGCATCCTGAGTCAACCAATGCTTTAACTTTGAGGTTCTTCCCATTCTTTGTCTTGATATTTGCTCATATGTTTAATTCCTTCTCAAAATTACTTCATTGGTTAGGAATAATGTATTTATTCTGAGATTTTACAGAGATCTCTCATACCATACCTACTCAAGATCTTCATCAAAACTCTTTTTCTTATCATCTTCTTCATTGTCTTTATTGTCCAATTCTTCTTGAACCTTTTGTTTCTTCATTGACTGCTTCCCTTTACAGTTCTTTGCAATGTGCCCTTCTTTGTTGCATTTGAAACATTTCCCTGTTTTCTTCTCTTTCTTCTTCTAATATTCCTTAGCCATATGGCCATATTTGTTGCAGTTAAAGCATTTTGGCTTTCTGTCTTTGAAGTTGTTATTGGACTTCCTTATATCCATAAGTTGTCCTTGTTCCTGTATGTTGTTCCAGTTCCAGTTTTGTAATTATGTCATCCTTCTATGAACTCATATCCTTGTCCTACTGAAGTAATCACCACCTTCCATTCTTTAAGTATCTCTGGTACTGTAATAGATAGGTATCCTAATATGGTCTTGATAATGTCCTGTTATACATTCTTCTTCAGCAAAAATATTGTGTGCAGATCATCTGTGTCTGTCTTCATAGCTAAGGCTTTGAATTCAATCATGAAATCTACTGTGTTTTGTTTTCCTTGTTTGAAATATTTTATCTTCCACTCAGTATCTACTACCTTTGTCTTGTCACTGAATGTTATCTTAATTTCCTTGACAAATTTGTTCCAATCCTGGGTTTCTAGTTTTTTGTCTAGCTCATTGAGCTTTCTCTATATGTATATGTCTGCTACACCTCCTCTGAGGTATACTAGAATTGCTGTGATTCTATCTTCAGTCTCTATGACCCTGTTACCCTTGAGGAATAACCTAATCTCTCTCCACCAGTCTTCAAATTTTGTTTAGTCTCTGTCAAACCATTCTGGATCTGGAACTATACTCTTAGGTACTGCAATCTGTATATTCTCATTCATTGGTGCTAGTGCTACAGACATTTCTTTGTCTAATTGTTCATTTGTTCCTTCTGAAGCTTTGTTCATGATTTTATCTCTAATAATCCTAGTCTCTCTGATAGTATCTCTACATTGTTTGTTCTATATAAACTCGTCTTGTCTTCTTTGTGGTTTATACCACACATGTTTTATTTGTCTTCCAGTGGTAACTTTGCCTAATCATCCATAAACTAACCACCATATGTCTCTTCTTTTGCAAGATGAGCTCTTTGACACTTTACTAAATATTACAATCTTAAACTAAGCTCAGGTTGCAACTTAGACAAAGACTTGAGATAAAAAGTAGGGAGAATGCAATTGGTAAAGTGTAAAGATACAAGAGTATATCTATGCTATATATATAAAAGTACAATGAGGAGACAGTTCACAATACACAAGATAACCAAATTATAGAACATAAGGGAAAAACAAGGATACAGCATCTATTACATGAGGCACTAACTGAGACTACTTTGGCACAGCTAATCATGTCATCATCACTCTGTACCCTAGTCTATGCTGAAAACATGAGGTATTAATCATAACAATCTGCATTTATTTGCTTATTTGATTTTCTATGCTCTAAACCTCTTCAAGCTATACACCAATACTTCTAACTGTTTGGACATGTTATTAAACTCCCTTTTATACACTTTCTTTATCTTCCAAAGTCTTCCAGTGTTATCAGCATATCTAATTATCTACTTTCCCACACTCTGGAAGTACTTGCTAAGCACTCTAGCACTCTTCTATTCCAGTTTCTCTATTTTAAACTGTTTCTGATTACTTAATTATCACCATTCCTTGCTTATATAATTGGAATCCTGATACATTAGAATAGATATGTTAATATATAGAGTAGTTGTCACCTTCAGGAATTCTTATTCTATTCTTTTAGGACTGTTTAGTATTTCTCAGACAATAGACTTAAAATTTCCTAGAGTGCTTGGCTCTTCTGCCCAGTCACTCTAACAGTTCTCTTTTATGTCTAGTTACTCCATAACTGATTACATAGTTCCTTATGATCTCCATAGAACTCCAAACTCCATTTCTAAGGACTTTAATGTATCTAGAGTAATTACCTGTCTCCTCCAATTCTTGGATATAATCTTAGTTACTAAGTACTAGTATTTAAAATGCCTAGATACTCTGTAGTTCCTCAGTTTGAAAATCAACTAGTGTAGTGCACTGTTCTGGATGCCCATACTTGGAAGTCTGACTTCCTTCATGTTCTGCTTTCTATGAATATTTTCTTTCTAAATATGACCACTATGACATACAAAGATGCAGCACATCTGCTGAAGCCAAGATCACCTAGGATTCACATCCACATACATTAGATAATGTTTCCATGCTCTTTTAATATCTTCTAAATTTTTTCTGCAGATAGTTTCTTTTTCCAGGCATATTTCTTACCTGACAACCTGTATGTATATAAACCTCAGTAGATATACTGTTGTTAATCAGTTCAAGTTATACTACTTGTTTTATATCACTCACACTCCAAGCTCTCTATCAACAAACTTACTATTGGTAAGTGGTCATTAGTT
>Ga0157364_1005071_pt1 | contig 13319 bp, 4 predicted proteins | sample AttsexASBM2_FD_111476 | JGI IMG/M metagenome (GOLD analysis project Ga0157364, IMG submission 111476) | Fungus gardens microbial communities from leaf cutter ant in Ribeirão Preto, State of São Paulo, Brazil - Atta sexdens ASBM2 | ecosystem: Host-associated > Fungi > Mycelium > Unclassified ... | reverse complement strand
GATAGCGTTTGGCGATTAACTGTTTCGCCAGGCTTCAATAGCTCATAATAGCATCCTTCTGATCCCACCAAACACAGAGCATCGTCTTCCTATTAAAGCGATTCGGTCTTGCGGTCGATGTGGTGCGCCTGGATCTACCCATGATTTTTTGTGCTTGGGATTCTCAAAAAAAATCCACTTTTCATTCCCAATAACGATACGATGCAAGAATAACTTTCTTCTGTATCGTTCGAGCAAAATTTCACATGTGTTTTTGCACCTCTCCATCTGTCTCTCGTTCAAGTCATGTGACACCCATTTGCCGACTTTCTGAATCTTTCCTATCTCTCGTAGGCGATTGGAAACAGCTTGTTGACTAACGCTCAATTAATAATGCTTATTTAATTTACCAAACCTATTTGACTACTAGAAAATTTTTTTGTATCAAAAAAATGTTTTTTGTATCAGAAAATAGTGATGAAAATGAAGAAAAAAATAGCATAATTATTCAAACGTAATTAGTCAAAAAATTAAACTGTTAATTAATTCAATTTTAGCAAATTTTGCTTGAGTTCTTTAACGATAAGAAATACTTCTAGAAACAAATATTTACCCGAAGTAAACAACGAAGTTGATTAAAAATCGACTATAAATTAACTAGAGAAGTCAAGAGTCGACTTGAAAGTCAGCCTGAATGTCGACTAATATTTGATGACTTCAAAAAGAAATTGACTAAAAGTCGACTGAAACTATAAGTAGATTGGAAAAGTCAAGACTTTTTAATCAAATCTGAATGTCTAATAATTGACTATTGTCTCGAAAATAATCGATTATTATTAATCCAGTTAACTAAAATTGAAAAATTATCGAATAGTCAACTTTTATATGTTCCACTTCTTTGTTAAATTATGGAGCATTGGTGACTGAAAAATATCTTATACTGGGAAAAAGTTCGTGGCGATTTTTTAGTAAAATTAAAGTGTTTTTCTTAGAGTATTGAAATCAATTTATTTAAACCAAATATTTTCTATAATATTTTACCATTTTTGGGGCAGAGTCGTAATTCCATCGTGATAGAACTTCTGTGATTTCTGATCGAAAAATTGCTTCAAGTGATTTTCACAAGCCTCTTTTGAAGCTAACTTTACACCATTAAGAGAGTTCTGCAGAGACCTAAACAAATGATAGTCTGAGGATGTTATGTCAGGACTATACGGTGGATGCATTAAAATTTTCCAAGCTCTCGCAATTTTTGCCGAGTCATCAAAGATGTGTGTGGTCGAGCGTTATCGTGATGGAAGACGACACCTCTCCTATTGATTAATTCTGGCCGCTTCCTCTCACTTGCTTGTTGTAATCTCTGTAGTTGTTCACAGTAGAGTTCGGAATTAATTGTTTGATTGGACGATAACAGCTTATAGTGAACGATTCCCTTCCAGTTCCACCACACACATAACATCACCTTCTTCCTCGTCCAGGTTTTGCGATTGCTTGTGCCTTCTCTCCTTTCTTTATCCACGATTTTCTTTTTCTAGTTAGATTGTCGTAGGTGATCCATTTTTCATCACCAGTTATCATTCTCTTCAGAAATGGCTCAATTTCATTTCGTTTCAGTAGTGTATCACAAATGTTAATTCGATCCATCATGTTCCTAACACTCAACTCGTGAAGAACCCAAACATCGAGCTTCTTTTTGTATCCAGCTTTGTGTAAATGATTTAAAACTTTTGTGGTCGATCCCTAATTCCCTGGCAATCTCCACAGTGCTCATATGCTTATCACGCTCGACTTTTACCATAATTTCATCGGATCATTTTCAGTGATTGGTCGACCGGAGCGAGATTCATCTTTCACATCGAAATTTCCAGCACGAAAGCGAACGAATCATTTCCATGCTGCTGATTTTGATAGAGTATCTTCATCATAAATAGCGCAAATTTTTTCACAAGCCTGTGCAACATTCTTGCCTTTATCGTAGTGATACTGCAAAATGTAGCGAATTTTTCCTTATTTATTTCCATTTTCAAAATAAAATAACTTTTGATCCACTTCACCGATTTCAATCTTTTTCGGCTCAAAACAAATGTCACTTTTTAAACGCACGTCTAGTGTTGCCGATGCGAGCATTTAGTAATTGCCGACTGCTGAGCATTTAATACCATCTAGAAAAACGCCATGAACTTTTTCCCATACCCAATAGTTATTAGTGCCCAATAAGTTAACACAGTGGAAACATTAACTATCCAGAAATTGACTATTCAGTAACTTATTATCAATTTTGGTTAGCTAAGAGGTCTTATTATAATAAATTTTAATTTCCAGAGAAGCGCAATATTCATGTAAACTCTTATTGTCATATAAATCAACATAATCAGTTATACAGGAATGAACATTTTGAAAAAATTTATATAATAAATATTTTAATGCAATTATTAGTATAATATTGTTTTATAATAAATTAACACGTTTTTAGAAATGTTTATGCAAATAAAATAGAATTATTACACATAGATAAAATAAAATAGACAGGATAATGCGATGGTGCAATACAAAATATACATTTTCCTATACATATATATATTTTCTTATTTAAGTACTAGAAGCTCTTATAAGCGATCAAAGTTAGATGTTGAAATAAATGTTTCTACTCTTTTGTATATTTCACATAATATATATTTTTTAACGTTTGAAATAATGATAATCTCACAAATTAATTTTCAATTGTCAATTTGTTACTAGCATCTTATGTATAAAATGTAAAAACTTATTGCAACAAATATTAAATCAGCTAGAGTTCAACTTAGATTTCTCGATTTTTGGTCGGATATGCTTAATCTTTTAACTTTACTGAGAATTGGGTAATATTCTTCGCATTAACCAATATGTATACAGAGTGTCCTATGACAGTTAATTAATATTTCAGGGAATAAAAGAGGATGAAATTTTGAATTAAAAGTTCCTTTGACAATTTTGATTCAGACTTGATTGACTGATTGATTTATTCATTCGTTAATGTAAAAAATTAGAATAATTTTTAATTAATTAGAATAAGTTTCAATATAATAATGCATAGCAATCGCAAAGAGTCCCATGGCATACCTATGAGAGAGGGAGAGGGGGGGGGAGAGAGAGAGAGAGAGAGAGAGAGAGAGAACGCGCGCGTATGCATTACATGGTAGCATGTATATATATAAATATTTTTTTATACAAATATAATTATACCTATAGTAACTATATTCTTAATCTATTAGGTTGATGCAAAAATAATGTCGATTTTTAGTCTTCAGCTTTAAATAATATTTCAGGTCGTAGCATATTTTATTAACCAAAATAAAAACCGTTATTGACATAAATAAATAGAGCGGAATTTGCGCTTTGAAAAAAAATGAATATTAATATGGACACAAATATAACTTAAGTTATTATATTATACATGTACATTTATAGTAGCATCAAAGTTTAAAACAAAAAAAAAACTGACATTATTTTTGCATCAATCTATATATTATATATCATCATATATCTGTAAAATTACATAATAAAATTTATTTTCTATTTTGCAATGCTCTTATTTTATCGCCGGTCCATCGCACCCACTCTTGCATGTATCTTTCCAATTCAGCATTTGTAGTATTTTTTGTTCTGATAATCAATTCTTTCTCTCTAGAAAAAAATGGCAAAATAATGAAATGGATATGAACGAATGCGGAATGAATATAGATATAATATTGAATAGTACTTTGTCCAAGTATCCATTTATTTTTTTTCCTCTTCTTTCTTCCTGAAGAGAAGAAAGACCTAGTATGTACACAAAATATCATTTCTTGCGACTTAATTTGACGAATTAACTAGCTGTTCTTGAAAGCTCGAACTCTTTGCAAGAAAAAGACTATATTGCACTTGATTGCACTGATTGAAATTTCGATACCTCGGTACGACTCCGATCTTCGAAGTCGGAAATCTCGGTACACGCACGCACACGCACACGCAATATAAACTCAATCCGTATATCCGTATATATCATACTTGCCAATCATATATGCCAGCCTATCTATGGACTATATTTCCTTTAAAAATATCAATACATGGAAGAATCAAACATCAAGCATTAAGCATCATGAGCTTATTATTCGCTAAAAAACAGCTAGTGAATTACGTGATCAAAATTGATGAATAGCAAACTCATGATGATCAATACTAACGGTTAAGGCTCTTGACTATTCAGTCAAGAAGTCTGCGTTGACGATGGCGATACAGAATCAGATGGCGGTCTGGTGAAACCGATAGCTACTTAAGCACGAGCCCATGTCCGTGTGCTTGCTGTCCGGCGCAAAAATGAACGAGACAGCGAGCTCCTCACTTGTTTCAAGCAACCGAAAATGCTTTCTTAGCAATTTCGGCCACTCCGCGGCCCTAGACATCCATAAGGGGCAAGGGGCATCCTAAATAACATATAAGTTTTAATAAATTGTAGTAGTGTATCCCTCCTCTTAATCCAGAATAGTATAAATCGTGTTAAAACACAACAGTTTACGAGATATTTAATTGTTTACGATTTTTCATGCACGTTATATAGTACCTCCCCTTCATAAACTCGAGTAGCAAGAATAGTTTAATAGAAGTAGAATTTTACCAGAAAAAAATTCAATACCAGAAATAAATCAGCATTTCTTTTCACAAAAGTTTCGAAAGGCCATCAGAAAAGAATGCGTATGTTCGAGACTCGAAACTTGTGAAGAAAATATACGAAAAAAAAATCGAATAGTTGCAAAAAGCTCGTTTTCGCTTATAAAACGAAAGATATTGATTGTATGAAAAAAAATCGGTATAAAAAAATGTAGGTATTCGAAATAACTACAAAATGAGACGTGGAACATTAAAATCGATTAGTTCAGTAGAAAAAAAAAATTGAGATTTAAACGCAAAACTTTGAAATTCTTGTAAAATATAATAATGACGAACAAATCTAGTCCTGAACAAGCCTGAAGTGTTCATTAGTTTTTGCAAAAAGTCATTTGTCACTAAAAACCTGTCGGCGGAAAAACTTAATTTCTTCATCTTTGAATAGTCGTACAGCAATTTACAAAGGGGAATTTTTTTTTCAAGAGTTGCACTATCATGTATACTTAATAACAAAACGATTTTTTGCAATTAAACTATTATAAAACGACTTTAAAAAGTAGGAATCTTTTTTCGTGTAAAAAATGGAAATAATTCCGTTAATATGCATCAAATAGCTACGTGAAGCATTCGAAATCTGACATTTTTCTACGAATTTAAAAAAAAAGATTACCTTCCGATTATTAGGAGCCGAGATAACAATTTTTTTTCAAAAAATTACTGTGGTTCTAGTTTTTAAGATTAAGAGTTCCGTCTGGCCAATTTGTGAAGGAAGAATTAAATTTGCTGTTGAAAAATTCTCGAATAGTAACCATGAAATTTTTAGTTAAGAAAATTTTTTTCTTTCTTGAATTTTTATTCTTTCGTTTATTACTAAAAAATCATGATTTGAGTATGGAACGCATGATTAACAAATGATTAACAAATTTAGATCACGTTAGCTATATTTCTTTATTTAATATGCTCTAAAAAGTGTTCAATTAGACAATTTAATGTACGAAATTCTCAGTACAAAATTATTTTTGTGAATTTAACTGCAGATGCAAATATGACACATGTAAACAAATAATTAACAAGTAATTTGTCAAATGTTAGCGTAACTGTTAAAGATATAACACTAACTTTCGTAAATGTAAAAGTAAAATAGTTTTATATGAAAAATATATTTTGCAACTATATTCAACAGTTAAAAATTCAAGAAACAAAAAATTAAAAATTTTATTACTTTACTTTGCGAAACATTTGAGTAAGCTATTTGTTTATACCTCATCGAGCTACCCCAGATTTTAAAAAATCAAGTTTTCACGTCAATTTATTGCTGAGAAAATGTAAATTTAGCAAATTTTAAACAAAATCAAATACGTGCGCCGAGCGGATCGATTTTCTCCATTCGACTGCGCGCCGGCTTTCCTTCAGGGTTGTTTTGTTTAAAACTTTTTTTTTTTAAATAAATGTTTAAAATGTTTTAAACATCAAATTAAATTAAACATGCTTTTTTTTAAAACAATTTAAAATAAATGTTTAAAACATTTTTTTTTTAATGTATTTTTAATGTATTAATACTATTTAGTAGAGGAGAAGGTGATATTCCAGTTACATTTTATACGATAACTTGGTTTACTTGATTAATAATCAATATCTAAATTTTAAAATTTTAAAATTTGATAATTACATTAAAAGTATAAAGTTCAATAGAGCTCTAAGAATTTTTTCAGAATTTTTTATTAACCTTTTAGTACTGCATTTTCTCATTTTTACCAATATAAGAAAATATGGTATTAAAAAATTTTGAAAAAATTCTAAAAAAATTCTTAGAGCTCTATGAGAAGAAAATTAACAATTTTTTTTCTTTTGCAGTTTTTCTGTAAAGTTAATAGTATTCGAATAAAAAATTATTGAAGACCAATTTTCGTCAATTTTTAGCAATTAACTTACTTATTACGAAAATTGCAAAATGGTAGAATATTTTTTTCTCAGTTTAATTCATTCTGTTCCTATGCAAAAGATTTATCATTATTTTCTTCCAAACACCCTGTATATAAGCAGCTCGGCAGTCTATAAAAATTTATAGTAAATTATAGATTAATATTAGAGCTACATTTAGTTCAAAGAATAATTATTTTGAAATAAAGATCTTAAAAAAGAAGTCATGAGTAATCAATATGCATAAAGGATCACATTAGCAATATGCACTAAATGCTATTATTTAAATTTGCATAACTTAAAATATACAAATAAAATGTTAAATAATGAACAACACATATTCAATATATACATATTCAAATATACATATATATATGTCATAATACGCTCAAATTTAAGAAAAATGAAGAAGTAGATGTAATTAAATGTTAAAATGTATCTCAAAAACGTTTCAAAATATTAATGCCAGACGGAACTCTTAATTTTAAAAACTAGAGCCACAGTGATTCTTTGAAAAAAAAATTATTATCTCGGTTTCTAATAATCGGAGAGTAATCTTATTTTTTAAATAGAAAATGTTAGATTTCGAATGCTTCACACGGTTATTTGATATGATGCATATTAACGAAATTATTTTTATACAGAAAAAAATATTCACTTTTAAAAGCATTTTATAATAATTTAATTACAAAAAATCGTTTTGTTGTTAAGTGTACGTAGTGCAACTCTTGAAGAAGAAAAATCACCCTTGTAAATTGCTATGCAACTGCTCAAAGACGAAGAAATTAAGTTTTCCAAGACAGGTTTTTAGAACAAATGGCTTTTTGTAAAAACTAATGAACATTTCAGGCTTGTTCAGGATTATATTTTTTCATTACAAGGGCTATTTTACGAGAATTTCAAAGCTTTGCTTTTAAATCTCAATGAATAGAGAGCGAATGAAAAAAAGGCCTTTTTCAGTGTTTTTTATTTTTTTTCTACTGAATTAAATCAATTTTAATGTTCCACCTCTCATTTTATAGGTATTTCGAATACCTACATTTTTTATACCAAATTTTTTCCCATATCACTCAATATCTTTCATTTTATAAGCGAAAAACATACTTTTCGCAACTATTTGATTTTTTTCGCATATTTTCTTTACAAGTCTCAAACATACGCATTTTTGTTCTGATGGCCTTTCGAGACTTTCGTGAAGAGAAATGCTGATTTATAATTTTTTTCCGGTAAAATTCTACTTCTATTAAACTATTCTTGCTACTCGAGTTTATGAAGGGGAGGTACTATATAACGTGCATGAAAAATCGTAAACAATTAAATATCTCGTAAACTTGCATTTTATCATGATTTATACTATTCTGGATTAAGGAGAGAAGTATACTACAATTTATTAAAACTTATATGTTATTTAGGATGCTTATTGATGCTTAAGGCCGTCGAACGGCCGAGATTGCCGAAAAAGCATTTTCAGTCGCTTGAAACAAGTGATTAGAGCTTGAAGGCGCTGTCTCATTCACTCTCGGCGCGCGGCAGACGAGCACACGGCCATGAGCTCGTGCTGTGTGTTACAGCGCCGCACTATGATAAACTTATAGGACTGGAAAAGTGATGTTTTGACGATGAAATTTATGTTGCGTGCCATTTCGTTATTATTTGTTTAATTGTGAAAATGTTACTTTTCTACTTATAAAGTAATTATCGATGAAAACTAAAGTTATCTTGGAATTTTATATGTGAAAATACGTATTTTGCTCGATTTAACAGCTGTCAGATTATGTGTTTCTGTCCGAATATAGGCTCACTTTACATGCCTTTTATGACTATTAACTTACTGTCAAGGGAGGAAAGGACCCATACAGAAGATTGAAGCAATATTGCTGCAACGTTGCAATATTACAGATTGCAATGTAATATTGCAATGTAATATTACAGAAATGTAAATTAACAATATGCTTGCAAAATATCAGTAATATGCTTGTAATATTCCACAAACATTGCAAAACTGTAATTCTTTAATTGTTACAATAATAATAATATAAAAATATAAGTTTTTACAATATTTATGTAGTACAATCTTTTAGTTTAACAGCCGTTTTTATGATATAATAATATAATTCATTTTATATTTAAATAAAAAATTTATTGATCTATTATTTGACGGCCATTTCATTAAAGTTAAATTTTATATTTATTTTAAATATGAAAGCAAAAGATTATATTTATAATATTTATGTCGAGTTTAGATACAATCAATGCATCATTATTGGATAAGATGATAAGCAATTAAACTGCTGAAAACAATTTATCGAAATATTAATTATGTGGTCGATGTATTTATGCTTGATGTGAACGCAAAAATAAACGCCTCAATTTTATTGATAAATTTCATATCATCATTTTTTAATTGATTTCAATTGATTCAGAGTGGTTTCGAATTAAAAAGAATCACTGCGATTAACTTAATCCATGATTAACTTATCAAGCGACTGTATTATTAATATGGATAATAATGTGGATTTGTAGTTTGTTCGGGGCACACACATACATGCTTTATCTTTATAAATAAATTCTTTCAGACTTAATACTATACTTATTGAAATAGTTTATGGTTTTATCATAAAAAAATTGCTTTTGGAAAGCAATTATCATTAGAAATACGATTTGTAGAAAAATTAAAGTTAGTGAGATATATGTATACAAATAGTTTTCATTTTAGAGTCTTCGTAAAAAATTTATCCAAATACATTACATTGCAATATTGCTGGAACGTTGTTGCAATTTAACTAAAAGTCATCTCAACATTGTTGGAATTTTACAACAATGATTCAGCAACGTTTCACAACCACCATGCAATATTGTAATATTTCAGTGAAATCATTCTGCAATCTTTCTGTGCTGTATGGGGACAGTTTTCATCGATTTTTACAAGTGTTTTAAAATGATCTCGTCATTTCGTTTCATCCAAATTGTCTTTATTTAAAAATGACACGCAACATAAATTAATGTGTCATTCCTCGCTTCTGACGTCACGATTTCAATATAATCACCGTGACTAGTCAGGAGCCTTAACGCTATCATGTGAAAGCACCTTGGATGCTTTCAAGGAAGGCGCTGTCAACAGTCGTTCTATTCCTGTTTGATTGACACGGTAGTGCTGACCAGTGCAGACAGAACGATCTCCGGATGCATTGCAGTCACAACGACAGGGCGCATTTTGACGCGATCTTTAAATACTCTTGTTCATCTTAATTTAATTTTAAAATTAAATTACTTTTTATCTTTTACTTTTTAATTTGATAGAATTTAACTTGATTAGTTAAGATTTTAGCATCTGGGGTTTAATTTTTCATTATAGTATAATATATAGAAAGGCGAAAATGTAATCAAAATCAAAAGGGGTACACAAAAGAAGACAATCCTTGTATGTATGTGTGATTTCCGATCCGCAGGAATTTAATTTCCTATGTCCCATGGAGCGGAACTTGCAGATGCGCAATTAATACGAGCCAATGGCAAACGCTATTCTGGTGGATCTAATGAAAGTGATCTACAGAAAGGCTCTTGTGATTGATCGATGCTAATTGCGCATTCCGAAAATTCTGCTCCATGGGACATGGAAACACATTTTAGCGGAACGGAATAATTATTTAACATTAAAATATAATTTTTCATAATATTGAATTGTTCATTAATTTATTTGTTAATTTCTTGGTCGTTTTAATCTTTTTAACTTTAATAATAAAATATTTCATGTGCGTGCATGCGTAGGTGTGTGAGTGTATGCATGCATGCGTGCATGAGTGAGTGAAGAATACAGCTTTTGTCATCTTTAAATCTTCGTCGATTTATATTGATTAAAACATAATCGACTAACACTCAACAAACAGTCAACTAATAGTCGACTATATGCCGATTGGAAAAAGTCGACTATAAGTCGACAAACAGTCATTCATGTTGTGTAATGTAACAGAGAATACATTGAGAAAGCACATTTTTCAGATTGCAATGTATTTTAATGTATTTTAAAGGCAAAATGTAATAAAAACAAAACAAGTAATTAGATAAAATAATTATTTCCTCTATTGCATTAATATATAGAATTTTAGAGATTGAAAAAATTGTGATAGAAGTAATCTTATCATTAAAGCTTAAGCTATTTCGAGACTTCTTTATTGATTATATGACGTTAGAGAGAAATGACATGCAATAAATTAATTGTTACGTTAATTGTAACTTTATTTTTTGTTTTTTTTTTTCGTAACGTAATTTCATAATCCTGAAACCTGTAAAATAGGTGATAAAGTGACGTCCGTCTTACGCGTCGTCTACCAGAAACAGTAATAGTAGAAGCTGTAGACACACGGGAGTAAGCTAAGAGTTTTCCAATCTATAACCAGAAATGATTGATCGATCAATCACTTATAACTGAGAATGTAATAAGGCGTAGAATCAGTCCATAAGCGAAATGAATTTCAACCAATAACAATACAGCTGTATTGTAGAGGACGCTTTAGATTGTACACATATTTTACAGATTCAGTATTATGAAATTATTATGTTTTTAAAACATAACTAAAAAAATAATACTGTACGTAACGATTAATTTATTGCATGTAATTTTTTGTCTCTAACGTCATATGACCAACATGATGCTTCGAGATAACCAAACTTTTTAATAAATATATAGTAAATAAATAATTATTATAAATAACTATTTAATTTTCTAATTATTTAAAGTGTATGAAAAATAATTAGAAAAAGAATCTCTATTTAAATCTGTATTTTTATGTAAATATATGATATATGATATATATGTGATATATGTATATATCCAATAAAAGCTTTATGTACGATTTTTTAAAGTTTAATTTGAATAAAATAATTAGAAGAAATTTGACTTTAAATTGCATGAATATTTGTTAATAAAACTTATAGAATATGTCAAAAAACATTTGGTAAGAGTAAACAAAAATTTTCATTTATTTAATATCTTTCATTCATTTAATATCAAATTTAATATCTTTTTAATTATGTATTGATATACTTGTCAAAATCTATAAACTCAACACGATAACGTCCAAAATCACAAAATATTTCTGGCAAGAGGAGATATGCTTTGACGACAATGTTTTTAATAAGTCGATGTGACAAATAATATTGTTTGGCGATTGCGCAACGATTTCTAGAAAATTTTTTAGCAAACACAGTGCGGCTGAAACGTTCTTCCTTTTCCTTAATTGATGAAATAATAAACATGTCCTGGTTGTATACATTTTCGCATTTAATAGCTATTATTCGACATATTGCCATGTTACGCATTGTCTCATAGTACTGGTCTTTTGTTTCTTGAATCTGATTCTCGAAAATATTCATAAATTTGTCACGTATTTTTGATTGATTCGTCAATAATTCATAAATATTGTCTTCCCATTCCTGTCACATATAACATATGTTTAAATTATTACAAACTGTTACTCCGTTTTTAAGGATAAAAGTTTTTAAAATAGATTGTATTTTAGATGAATGAATATTCATAATATATTATTTATAAAAGAAATTACTGTTAATAAATGTAGAAAAAAATAAGAACTATAAATATATATTATATAATTAATATAAACAACAAAATTAATATCTTACAAATATTTTATTTACTTTCTACTTTATTAAATAATCTTATGTATTTAATGATCAGTTGTCTATTTCCTTTTCCGTAAATATATATATGTATGGTATGGTATATATATATACACAGGGTGTTTCAGACCACCGGTCCACCCTTTTATCTCCGCAGGATAAGAATCCAATCTGTTCAGACCAAAGTTGTGGGGTTTAAAAAGATCTATTTATTAATCATATCAGTTTGACCTTAAGTGACTTTGCCAAGGGCAGATTGAGGTCACATCGATTTTTTTTAATGAAACATTTTTTTTGTTCTAGAATCTAACAGCTGATGTCAAGAGCTTTCCAAAACTCTATAATAAAATATCTTTTGATTAAGTAAATCTCGAATTATGAAAATTAAAAGTTACAGTACCGCCGACATTAGCATTAGGTGTACCGCCTTGATGGAGGTTGCCCGATCAGATTTACACCTCTTGTCTCTACTAAGGTTGAATATGTATTGCTAGGGCTCGGACGTTTGGACTCAGTTCCAACGAACTGCGCGCGGAGAGTGATCAAATAAATGAATCGTTCTTATTAAAGCGAAACAGCAACAAAGCTATCACGCGATCAGCTTTAGTAAAAAAACGGTAGTCATTTTGAACATCTCTCATAAATAAATAAATATTTATTTATTCAAAAATACCAACATAGGTAAGTAACATACCATGTAGATGCGCGCGCGTGCACGCGCACACACGCACGCACACAAAAGGTGTAAATCCGACCGGACAATCTCCACGCAGTACACTTCGGGTAATCCTAATGACGGAGGAACTGTAACTTTAATCTTCATAACTCGAGATTTATTTAATCAAAAAATATTTTATTGTAGGATTTTAGAAAGCTCTTGACATCGGCTATTAGATTCTAAAATAAAAAGTAGGATGTTTCATTTTAAAAAATCGATGTGACCTTGATCTGACCTTAGCAAAGTCAATCAAGATCGAACTGATATGATCAATAAATAGATCTTTTTAAATCTCACAACTTTGATCTGAACATATTTTTGATTGGATCTTATCCTGCGGAGATAAAAAGGAACGGATGGTCTGAGACATCATGTGTGTGTGTGTGTGTGTGTGTGTGTGTGTGTGTGTGTGTGTGTGTGTGTGTGTGTGTGTGTGTGTGTG
>Ga0157364_1005070_pt1 | contig 13320 bp, 6 predicted proteins | sample AttsexASBM2_FD_111476 | JGI IMG/M metagenome (GOLD analysis project Ga0157364, IMG submission 111476) | Fungus gardens microbial communities from leaf cutter ant in Ribeirão Preto, State of São Paulo, Brazil - Atta sexdens ASBM2 | ecosystem: Host-associated > Fungi > Mycelium > Unclassified ... | reverse complement strand
TATATATATATACGTTTCGTTGCAACGTCATAACCTGGAAGCACGGAAAGTGTTCCCGATAAAATCGACGAGTCTAATGGAGGCGATCGGTGCGCGCGATGTCGCGACTCACCGCGTTGCTCACGTTTGTACATTTAACGTAGTACTCGTTCGCGACGATAACGGGTTTCGAAAGCGAGTTTTGATAAAAAAAAAAGATAAAGAAGGCACGATGAAAAATACAGTTGTGAGAGAGCGGATGCGCCAATGGGATGTCTCGCCAGCTTCTATGTTGACGCGATGGACCATCGACGGAGAAAAATTGTGCCTTGCATCGATAAAGATGACATCAGGTGGAATTCGGCTATGCACTTTCGAGCCGAAAAATCTTTCGTGCTATTTTGTTGACAGAATCAACTTCTGCAATAATATCCAAAAGAAAATAAACGCAGGAGTTGGATGAAATGTAATTAACTCAATCATTATCGAGTAATAAAATTAGCCATATTATGATTACCAATATTTGTGATTAATCTGTATTCATGATTGATGAGCAATGGAAATAAAGATGGGGAGAAATTAATCATAGATTATGATTAAATTATCAGTTACTAATTAAAAAGTGAATATATTTTGGATGATGAATAATTCAACAAATTAACGGGAGGAGAATTTTAAAAAATACCGGAGTTTTCATAAAGTTCTTATCTATTAATAAAAATGCAAACGAAAATCTTCAAGTTAATAGTAAGAAACATTTAGAGATATCTTACTTGAATGAGAGATAAAAATTCTTATGTAAAACTTGGACACTTGTCATTATTTGCTTCAACTTTTTAATTTCCCGTAAATATGTTAGCATCCAAACTTGGAATTAAAATTTTACTAAAACGTGAAAGTTAAATGAAGAGTGAATTTTATTTTATATTTATTTGCACTTTCCAAAACTTCGCAAAAAAAATATATAAGTAAATAGAGCAAATAATTTAGATACTACGAATATCTCGCTACTTTTCATTAGAATTTCTCAGATTAAAAAAAGAATATGATGTTCACATTTAGTACGCCGACGGTAAATTCTCCGCGTATTAATCCAAAGTTTTTCAGCGTTTTGCTGGCGACATTCTAGAGAGAGAAAGAGAGAGAAAGAGAGAGAGAGAGAGAGAGAGAGAGAGAGAGAGAGAAAGGATGGATTCCAGACCCTGTCGATTGCATTGATTTGTTCGTTAGTTTCTCGCGTAGAGGGATTTAATTTCCCGGGGAACAACGAAAAGTGTATTTTTGTTCCGGAGATTTTCGCACCGGCGGCATCCAAAAGAGAGTGGATTCCGACAAAGTCGACGTGTCAGTGCGATGGCATCCTCCCCCTTTTATGCTTCGATTTTTTTTCCGCGCTGCCTCTCCGTCATTGACTCTACCTTCCTTTTTCCTTTTTCGTCACCCCGACGAGGTTGTCGGGCGGGCTGTTTGAATGGGCGATCGTTTCGAGGCGATCCGATTGTTCCAACGGAACGAGTTTACCCTGAAAAAAAAAAAAGTGAGCCCGATGGGGAAAGAGGAGATCGATGGCTTATTGTACTGTTAGTCACGTCGTGTGACTCTTCTGCAGAGGGGACGGGAAGAAAAGTACGGAAGAGGCAACTTGATTCACCTCGCGTTGAGTTTATTTAACATTTGCAGCCGCTTAATAGCCCAATTGGTTTTATACAGGTATATCCCTTTTGCGATGTGTCCCATGCATACTGAAACGCGCCAGTTCGTGGAGTGCGTGACAATTATCATTATTATTTAATTTAATAATAATTTAACAGTTTTATATATATATATATACATTCCTACTTTATATCGTGAATTATTATATAATTATAATTCATAATTAAATTTAATTAACTTTAATTATGTAACTTTTGTAGCTACTAACACGAACATTTAGATATTTCTTATTATTCAAGTAATCGATTGTGTTGATTTAATTATATTTACAGTTCTTCTCTTAATCGATCCGCGCAACAATAACGTAATCAAGTAACAGGCATTGCGATATATTTACTACAAAAAAAATTATACTTCCTAGTGCGGGACGGTGGCGTACAGTCCTGAGAGAAAATTACGAAAACTAGCCCCGATGATTAAGTCGATTTTAACTGGGAATGTGTCGGACGTAAATTTGAGATATCGCGCGAATGTGGTCGTGCTAATTCCTTTTTTTTTTTTTCGTCGTTATTTACCAAGCTATCGGAAAAATTCAACGGTTTTATCTTTTCCCCGGGTTCGCGCAAATGGTTTTTCCGTTTCTACATGGCGCGTGTAACAGCCATAACACGCGTGAATAGTTGTGAATAGTGAATTGCATAAATAAACGGCGTTTCGTGTTTCAATTCGCGCAGGGAAACGAATGCCTTGTTGTACGTAGCACCATTTATATATGTACATGCACACCTCGGCAATCGGTCGCTGCGCTGTAAATCCTTGACTGCCAAGCGAACTTACCGTGAGGTGGATCAACGGACGGTTAAACTGGTAGATTAGGGACGGGAAAAGGATGATGCTTGTTTTAACCCTTCTACGAGGGTTAATCTTCTCCCGGAGAATTCGTATAACCGGTCCCGTAGCTTAACAAGGGGATTTCCCTCTGAGAATATAAATTTAGATAAACAAGTTTTAATCGCATTTTGTTGCTGGAAATTTCACCGCCGCAACGTTAACTGCAATTTAATTATGTTAATTTTAAACGAATTTAGTGTCCGTCATTATTCGCGCTTGCGCGCGTGCGGAATCGGCGGAAAAAAAATTGCGTGCTTAAATGTATGAGATTACACGCCGCGCTGCTACCTAGTAACGGTGTCGAGTTACGCGAAATTAATCGTTTAACATTAAATTTATCGACAGAACCGTCCTGCTTTTGAGCCGCGCTTGATATTGGCTGGATTAAATAAACTGTCTGTGTTATTTAAATATTTATTCGGGGGAAATTACTCGTGTCGGCTTAATAAATTCAACTATGATTTCCCCGCAGACTTCATTTCAGTAAGTTTCGAGGCATTGAACGTTAGAAAAAGAGTAGATAAGAGATCTCTCTCTTCCTGCGGATTTATTTTTACTTCATTTCGTTTAAAACGTAATCCGATCGAGCTTCTTATCCCCAAAAATCCACCGAGTATCCTCTATCCAATGGCAGTAGTGATTTTGTAGATATTTCCACGTAATTATAAAAATATTGTGCGCGTTCGTTTTTTTTTTTTGTTCAAATTATTTGGTACATTTGTACTCTCATTTTTCACATATATGAAATTCAGTCTCAAAAACATTTTACAATTTAAAAATGTTAATTGCTTTTAAAAATTTTCAATATTTACCATCTAATTTCAAAATGTTAATTTCGAAATAAAAAGAAAATTCGCGATTTGAAGAATTAAAAATACAGCAACGTGTCATATATTCGTTCGTAAATATTCCAGAAAGTTTATTCTGTATTACAGGCGCAATAGATATTTCTTCACGGTTTAATTTGCATCGAGAGGAGAAACAGCTTCAGCTGAAGGACATCTCACGCAGATTTGCTACAGCCGCATTGTTCGTGTATAGAAAGTTGTCCGTCGACTGAGGCGGGGGGGGGGGCGACTGATTTAAGCATAAAGCGAAGTTTTAAACTGCTACTTGTTACTTGTGTGTGACAAAACACGAGGAAAAAGTATGTATGTATGTATAAACGTAGTGATTTGACGTTTTCACTGGCATTCATAAGATATTCGATCGACCGTCACGATGACTACGACAACGATGGCGATGAGGATGAGTTAATCATCCGTCGATGAGAATGGCAACGTCAATGAGGGGCGAACGAGCGGATTGAACGCATTTTGTTTATAGGGTGTTTGTTCGAGATAATGTCACGGTGAGCGACAGAGAGAGAGAGAGAGAGAGAGAGAGAGAGAGAGAGGAGGGAGGGGAGAAGAGAGAAAGAACTCCACCGAGTTTGCATCGAACGGGGCTGTGCATGTTTAATGAGTTAATTTTTCGTTGCGGACACAAACAACGTGCAAACAACGGGACGTAATTAACAGTTCGTAGATAGAGTTGCAGATACCACTGATGAGGAACACGTGCGCGCGGTCGCTCAGGGTTGATTCCGTGTTTTCACCCGCGTTTCGTCGACCGTACGTAATACGTTGTGAATGAGTCGCCTGATTACGGGCCTGTGAAAAAGAAATCCCAAGGTGAAAGTTCATGAGAACGCGTTACGGTTCTCTCTGCGTCGTCTTGTGCGACACACCGCTCGCTTAACAAGAGAAAGTGGGAAAAGTCGACTCGACCCGTCGCCGTCGTCGTTGCTGAATAGACACCAACGGGCGTGCATTTCCCGGAAATATCTTGTATGGACGTCGAACCCGGATAATAAAATCTCAGTAGATAAAAATTTATCGAGATATTTCATTCTTTTTTGTGTATATTAATATTATTTTATTGTACAAATATAAGAGCTATTATTGTCCAAATATAATAGAAGAGTATTCTTTTCAGTATAGAGAACTGATCTGAATAATCCAATAAAAAACATTTCTCAATTCGCAAAATTGATTTCTCTCTCCAGTTACTTACATATCGATGTAACGTTTACACGAATTTCGAATGCACAGTGCTCGTGAGTCGCGGGTCTCAGGAGGGCAGAGGCGAGATTGTGCGCTCGCGGCGTAAAAGTTGAACGAGAGTTAGCGTGGCCCACGTTCTCGATGTTCCGTGTGTAACGGCACCGGCCTCCGGTTTTTCTCCGGAGTTTGCCGGTGACATTATTGATTGAAAACTCGACGGCTGCGTTTTGGCGCGCGAGCGAGTTAACCAGCAGTACGTGGAGTGGACCCGAGGACCACCACGGGAAATTGACACGGTTCGCAGCAAACATCGCCGTGTAATTATCGCCATCAATCGAGTTCGGAAGGCAAATCGAGTGGTGGCATCGGCGATTCTCGCGCGAGCTCTGATAATACCCGCGATAAACGCGTGCAATTTCTTCGGTAAAACAGCCAACGTTGAATAACGCTTGACAATGGTATCCACAATGAAAGAGAAAAGAGAAAACGTTCTGTCCTACACAATGACATATGTGATATACATAAAACAAGCATTCTGTTTGTAACTTGAAGCCGGAAGATGACAGTTTAACAGGATCCGTGGTTCTATTGCGTCTCTTTCCATCTTCAGAGAAAGCAGAGGTAACGTGAAACCTCAACAATCACTTAGGGCGGTATTCATAGTCTGTTCTTGTTTCAAGACTGTCTTAAGATGCTAAAATGGCTCTTTGATTGATTCATGATATCTTGTACTTAAGATGATCTTAATTATAAAAACTGATTATGAAGACTAGCTTTATAGACTAAGTTATTTCACCTTTTGATAAACTTAATTCAGTTCACTCTCTTATTCTCTTATGCTTACTCTTTTGTTTATCCATTAGATAAATCATCACATAGTTTATCCGAAGATGGAACAATCAGTCCTTAAACTATCAATTTCGGACTTTATTTCCACCATTGAAAACATGGCAATGCTTGAGTTATGTATACATATGTCATTGATCCCACACAGCAGAAATATCTCGAATATATCATATGGATATCCTACAGACAGCAATATCTTTAGACTATCACCGTAATATAATTTGGACATTTCTGCTATATATGGAACATAAATCGTCGTACATTATGCAAATCGTATTGTGTAACAAGTCGTCGTATTCTCCGAATCCGTTAGATCCGAACTGTCGAAATTTATGAAACAGCATAAATTGAAGTTCAACTTCTGTTTTGCCGGATGCAAAGAGCCGTATTTTTGTTCGAGCGTATTTGTAGTCGAAGCGCGAATCTCACCACGGTCAATATTATTGTGTATATAATAATTCGTATTGTGCAAATGTTGAGGATTCGGTCAATACACGAAAACAATAAAAGTAAGTTTGGTCTTTATTGAAGTTTCGTCGATATGTAGTACGTATACCGGAAAACATTGCACGACGTCATGCGAGTTTACTTCAGCATAGTTATTGGAAATATAATTGATTATAGGAATCATAGAACGTTAATAAATTTTTAATTTATTTGTTCTTTTTCAGTAACTTGGTAATACGATATTAATAATTTGCATTTTTTTTTAGCACTTGTGGTAATCTTTTCCAATAAATTATCGATCATCGCCCTTTTATTTTTCTTTTCTCGTGTAACTGTGACATGCAAACTGTATTGTACGATCGCAACTGTATGTATCATTTAACGTGTTGCTTCGATATTCAAAGCGTTTATCGAAGACAACTCCGAACAATCGGAATCCAACTTGAGTTTCCTTCTAATACCTTTCTATTCTACAGACGCCGATATATTTCTTCGATAATAACGATCGTTCGAAAAGAGTAGAATTAATCGTCCTATTATCGGGTTCTGAAAACGGAAAAGATAGGAATCACAAAGAAATGGGCTGCCTCGTTGATATCAATTGAATGGCATTCGAGCAGCGAAAACTGCAACGGACTTTCTTGAATCTCTTCAATGGCGCTACATTTTCTCGCGAGGCGTATTAACGATCCGCCGAGCGTAAAGTGACTCGGGATACGTTCCACACCGCTGTAGAAGAATTGCTCGAGTTAAATTCTTTATAAGGGACACCAGGGAATGCTGAAGCATCCTTGAGCAATGGGTCAAGCATCGTTTCTCGACGACTTGGTCGGCGATGCAATCGGCGTATCCGCTCGGATGCAATGGAGAAATGTGTTTCAGCGGTAATAAATCGACGTGATTGCACGCGGGTTTCGAATTCGTGCATACGCGTGTAAGGGGGACGGAATATATAAACGGCTATAAACATTTAAGAACATGGGCAATATAGACATATCCAGAGATGTGTTCGGATCCTCGCTTGAATACTTCTCGGATGTCACAAGAATGACACTCGGGAAGCATCCAAGTAGGAATTCGAACGCGGAGAGTTTAGGGAATTCGAACTTCTCCGAATCTTTTTATAATTCTTTAATTTTGTAAATTTTATTGAATGATCTTTAACTTATTCATTATTTCTTCTTTTCTTTTTATTTAACTGTAACTCATTATCACATTTTAATATTTTTTAACAATATTTAACAATATTTCTTGTACAAGAGGCCTTTTTATATTAATTATTTTCTGAATTTTTTTCAATTTCTTTCCCTAGAAAAGTAATCATGAATATTTTATAAAAATAATAATAGCAATGTTACAAAACTGTATATTTTGTTTTTAATAACTGTATTTTGCCTATACTTTCTTCAAGAAAAAAAAATAAAATTTATGATTTACAAAATCTAAAATATTTTTCCTATTCAAAATCAGGAATGAGGAGAAGATATTCTAAGCTCTAAAATATAACAAAAATTAAAATTAATTAATAATAAATAAAATAACAATAAATAAATAAATAAATTTATTGTTATTTTATTTATTATTAATTAATTTATTAATATAAAATATTTATATTTATGTTACAACAGAATAGACACCCTGAAAACAATCCTGAATGCGCCTATGTCTAAAAACATCATAAAATATCGCATCAAATAGTATTTGATTGCAATGTATTTTCGGAAAATGCGATAAAATTTTAAATGTTTTTTGCGAAAAATAAACATTCTTTCTTTTATGTGTGTAATGGAGTAAATTTTTAACGATTATTTTTGATTCTAAAATTATCTATCTGAAATTTCATAAAATTCTTGCAAATAAAAATTTAGAGAGAAAAAAATAAGAGGAAAATGATGAAGCTATGTAATGTTGAGATTTAAGTCATAAGTAGTATTTGATAGTTAAACTTTGTATTTTTAATCATCAAAGATAAATATTCAGAAAGAAAGAAGGAAAAGAGTCTATAAATTATTTATGATCATATAGACACTTCACTTTTATGGCATGATTCTTTAATAATATTTTCTTTGAGCGATCTAAAATCGACTCGTAAAGACATCGAAAATTCATCAATCGTCCAATTATAAACGAGCGCCACCGGAAGAAGTTGTCAGGATACGGATAGGTAAGCCGCTTCTTTTTGAGGTCTGAGTAATCGCTCGGTCTTTGTGTGATTTGCGCAAATCGTTCATTTCTTATTCAGGACACGTGTACACCACGTGACAGATTGATTGGCGCGTCGTTTTTGTTTGGGCGATGTCGCTATTTGCGGAATCTGTTCGCATAGGTGGACGATTGCCACAACGAGTAATCCACCGATTGCATCCTCCGCCACCCTTGTTAGGTCTGATTCGATTGTGATTCCTTTCCGATTCTTTCTTTTGTTTTTAGGACACAGTATTGATACTGTTAAACAAATGGAATAGCAGTTTCGGCACTCTTTATTGAAGGGAACAAGTTTTGTTTTGAGTGGCAGTTTATTGCTTTCGACAAGTTATACATTGAGAGCTTTTTTAAACACCATATAAAAAATTTTTTTTTATTTGATTTTTTTTTATTGATTGAAAAGAATTCTTTATGAAGATACGATAATGAAGAGTTTTAGACATTATTGTCAAATTACCTGTGAAGAAGGTTTTGAAGTTTACTTTCATATAAAAATAAATCGCTTTCTACAAAGTCCAATGAATTTTCATGAGTGACCTTCTTTCGTCCGATATTTCTACTTAATGCGGATATTTTTTTAAAGGAGGTTATATCTACGTAAAAATAAATTTAAGAAATGTTTTTGGAATTCAAAATCTTGTATGATAATTCGATATTTAAACATTTCTATTTTCACATATTTTTAATTAAAAGACCCGAGCAAGTTTCCGAGCAAATTTTAATCTTCATTAACGTTTCTTAAATATAAAATATTAATAAAGGAACGTAATAATCGGATTAACGGAACACGAGACATCGCTTGGTAATTGTACAACAAGAAATACAAAGAAATATCTTCTAAGAGGCCAATAACCGTATGATTTACCCCACTTAGTGGACTCCTTCGGAGAAATTTATTAAATCCTTCCCTCGTCCTCACATCTTTTGTCATACTCTCGTCCTCGTACCCCGTTGAAATTCCCCCGGGACACACCATTCCAGTTTTCTTCTTCTCCAGGGATTGGCCCAGTTTTTCCGTTCACGATGCTCCCGATTTGTACCACTTTTATCCGGACGAAAACGGCGATTCCGGGATATATATACTCTATAACTCTATATTTTTCGATAAAACTAAATCGCGAATTCCCAGGCAGTTAATGAGATCGATAGAATCGTTAACGTGAATGAAGAGGAGGAGGTGACGGCATCCCCGCTTTTTCATATTATATATCAGCTTTTTGGAAAATGGCCGATTGAATTAATTTCGTCTGTCTATTTGGGCAATAGATGGACAATTGGTCTATATCAGAGATTTTTCTTTCGCCATGTGAAATAATGTCGTAAAAGTTACTTCATGCATACAGATATGTAATTACGCAAGAGACAACTTCACCAAAATGGCACAAATTTTGTGTGTGAGAAGATGTAAGACAAAACTTCTAAGATTTTTATTAATTTCGTTATATGTAATATTTTATATTACATTAATTATATTTTTTTATTTTATAATATTTGTGTTACTAATATATTTATCTTGTGTTAAATTAACATGAAAATTTAAGAGGATCATTTAGAGTTGTTTGTGAAATATATTAAATTTAATACAAATTTTTCAACTGTATAATTTATGTTTATATTTAATTAAAAAGATCACTAATTATTTTTAAAAAACTAAACTGATAAATTGCATAAAAAAGAATGAATACTAAATATATCTTAATAAAATTCAAACTTACAGACTTTCTTTAATAAAAAAGATTGAATTGTTTAACGTTTGTTTTTAATAAAAAAATTTATAATTGAGTAGCAATAGTATTTCATGCATCCAACATATAATTATGCAAAAGATAACTGCAAAAGATAGCACCAAAATAGCAAATTTTGCGGGATCTAAGATTCTTATTAATTTTGTTGTATTATTCAATTCATTTTATTATAATGTGGGGATACAAAGACTCTTTTTAAATCTTATCTCCCTTAAACATAACAAACAGTATCTCGCCTAATACTCTCACTTAGTTCTAACTACTTTTTCATGTTCAATTATGTTACATATCGTTCTCTTCGGAGATAATCATTTCGACTGACCTGAAGCGTGTCCCATAATGCGGCAAGTTTGTGTCAATATTAAAATAAAATAATGAGTAAGACGGCGGTGACTTCCGATTCCGGGGACCGTGCACGCGTAGCGTATGCAGACAGGTAGGCAGTCAGCTCAAATATTCAAGGTAGACACTCGGGAGAGCTGTTTTCCTGGCTGTTAAGCCAGGTTAATTCACTGATGTAACTGAAATAATTAAAGCGATGCATGCGAGCACTCTACGCCGAAGCTTTAAGCTCGGACACAGCTATAGCAGCCCGCGTCGTGCAAAATATTATAGCGTGAATTTCACGTACCTGTGTCGACCATGCACTTTATTCGTAACGCGAATAAAAATTACTTCATACAAAACTTATCGTTTAAAACTTGAATTTTCACAGCAGTATCTCTTACGGAATATTTTTTTTATCCACGAGTTTAATCTTAGCGCGCGCGCGCTCGAAATTATATTATTTTATATTAACCTTCCAGGGCGAACGTCAAAATCTGTATCACAGTTACTGACGTTGAATCTATCAAACTCATTTAATTTATGCTAATTGAAAAGACACTAATTAATTTCAAAAAAATCAAAATGACACATCTCGTATTAAAAAATAATTATTCTTATTAAAATATACCAAGTATATTTTATAATAAGAATAAAATATTATTTATGTTTTAATAAGAATAATTTAAAATTGCAAATAATGTAAAGAAAATTGAATAGTTTGATATTTTTGACAAAGAGATAATTGAATGAATTCAATAGACCTAGCATCAGCTCCAGAGGATTATAAGTTAATATAGATTGACGTAATTTAACTTAAATTCCCGATTGCTATGAAGCAGAATATGTTCTTTTTAAATATAGTGTATCCAATATTCTACGTTGAAAAGCAAAGAAAAAAAAGGCGAAAGCTTATATTTTCAGGAAAATTAAAAAATATGGATACGTTATGAAGATTCGTTTCGGACACAAGTTTAGTATAAATAAATTTATATGAAAATACATGAAATATATGTAAAATAAAGATCTTTCACGTTCGTTTAAACTGATCTTAATCAAAAGATATAAATATTTATATATTGAAACATATGTTTCAATATGAAATTATAACGATCTTGCATAAGAATGACTGATTTTGTTTGCATCAAATAGATTATTTTGTAATCTCGGCTCAACTTATTCTTCAATTTTTAAAATTTTTAGAATGAGGAAAATTAAATAAAAAATAAATTGGTTTACCGAGATTAAAGTTAATCTATATTAGAGAAACGGGTGTGTGAGATTGGTGTGTGACATGGTCATCAGAGTTTTGCGTTTACGCGTAAAATATAATAATCTACAACTACATGCATGCCCAGCAAATAAGTTGACGTTATTTGTCGTTATTTCGACATCAAAATGACATCTTTAATGTCAAAATATCGTCAAAGTGACAATAACATCAAAAATCTAGTTTGCTAGATGTATATATAATATAAATTATGTAAACTATAGCTATTTTAGATATTTTTGACTTTTATACATTATGATTGCAGATTTTATTAGATGCTTAAATTAAAAATTTTTTTAGACAAAAACATAAAAAAATGAAGAAATTTTGCTAACAGCATTCAAAAGTTGCTATTTCGAATCTAATTGAAAAGTATCATCTTTATCTAAACTATTCATTTTTTTTATAACTTTTACGCATAGAATAATGAGATGAATTAATTGATGTAAAGAAACTACGAAGTTGCTTTTAAAAAAGTACAATTTGCGTTCTTATAAACTACATATTTTTATTTAATAACAATAAATAACTATATGTCTTCTTTTATATATTTTATACAATTGATTCTTCTCATTATTCTGCAAAAAAAAATATGAAAATACATACAGTTATTTTTCGAATTAGATCCAAATTAAGTAATAATTTTCAAATGTTGCTATAGCAAAATCTGTTCACTTTTTATGGTTTTGCCTAAAGAAACTTTTGATCAACATTTCATAATTTACAAAATATCATTGTTTCAATCAATTTGACCGAATCACTTTTTTCACATGATTTGTAGGATCCTTTAATGTAAACAATACATAAAAATTCCATATAAAAGTAATCTTGAAATAAATCCTAAATTTGCATTTCGAAATTCCTCCTGATCATAGGTCATCGAAAAATATAATAGGTTTCGAATCCGCCGTTTATATCGATCGAGTCACGTCGCTTATCTGCAAACTTGAAGCGTCATCGGCAACATCAAACCGCCATCTACCGGAAGCGCATGGCAACTCATAGCCATGGATAGGCGACAAATCAAGCGCGAGGGGGACACGCGTAACGCGACAATGGCGACCTGAGAAGGTTCGTGTGGTGTATAGCGATACCTCGCTCCATTATCCGAGCTCTGACACCAAGAGTGCGAGATTGCGTTCGTCGCGATCGTGTACGCGCGCCCGTGAATGCGCGGTCCGTTCGCGATACCGAGAGATGCGTTTCGTGCGAGGCGTGAGCCAGAATCGCATACAGACAGATCGTTCGTCTGGTTCGTCTTGCTAAGGCCAGCAGCAGCAGTAGTGCAGCAAGCAGCAACAGTAGCGGCGGCAGTGGCGGCGGCAGTAACAACAGTGGCGGAATCGGCGACGGTTCACGGTAGTGGCGGCGACTGGATTGCGATTCGCGACGTGGATTTGTGGTGCCGGTATTATTCCGGGGGAAAAAAACGACCGTGCCATGCATACGATCTCGTCGTCGCGTCCGCTATAATGCGCTGGTGAGTACGACAACGTCATTCGAACGATTCCCTCACGTCACGGATACCCGGCCGGCTTTTTAAATCGCCCGGTGGCATCACGCGTGTTTGCGTTCAATCTTATCATCCTGCCTTAAAAACACCGCTGTAAAACACCGCATAAATGTTACATTTGTCCCGTCGCTGCGGATGCACACAAATCGTGTGCGGTCAACTTGCGGAGGCGCCTTACGAAGGCTCGATGGTGATATCCCATTGGTTAGGTTAGGTTAGTCTCAGCGAGAGAACTGCAAGGCGACGTTTGTTTTGCTCCTTTTTACGTTCGCCGCGCGACGAGACCCGACGAGTATTCTTCTCTATTTTGTTGTATCGCAAGTCTCTTATCGCCGTTCCGAAGGTACAGTCGTGTCGTAAAGGCGCTTCTCTCTCACTTTCTCTCTCTTTTTTTTACTCTTT
>Ga0157364_1005068_pt1 | contig 13321 bp, 9 predicted proteins | sample AttsexASBM2_FD_111476 | JGI IMG/M metagenome (GOLD analysis project Ga0157364, IMG submission 111476) | Fungus gardens microbial communities from leaf cutter ant in Ribeirão Preto, State of São Paulo, Brazil - Atta sexdens ASBM2 | ecosystem: Host-associated > Fungi > Mycelium > Unclassified ... | reverse complement strand
TGCGTGCGTGCGTGCGAGCGTGCGTGCGTGCGTGCGTGCGAGCGCGCGCGCGCGCGCGCGTGTGTGTGTGTGTGTGTGTGTGTGTGTGTGTGTGTGTGTGTGTGTGTGTGCGCTCTATGCCGCCGCGTGGACGAAATGAAATTTCTCGGTCGAGAAATTTACGAGCAGTCTGGGAGCGAACCGTCATTGCTTCTTGAGTCGATCTTTGCCTCGTTTCGGGCTGCTTGATCAGCCGTGCCCTAGCTGAGAACTACCTGTAATAATTTCATCCATGGTTGTTCATCCTTGACTGTGTAATTCGCGGTGCGAATTACATGCGACTCGATATTTTCTAAGGAAAATCAATTTCCTGGCATTGTGCGGTTAGTCTTTATCCTGGCAATTTTTAAGGCAATTGCGCGAAATCTGCGATCTGAATCTTATGTCAAGTATACTTATAATTAACACCTGTGATATATAACATATTGTTATTAATGTTTACGTTTATGTATTTACACTTTGATGAATTAATTGTTATAAATTAAAATATATATATTTTAACGCATGAGGATGAATATATTGAGTTTGCATTTAGAAGAGAGAAAGAATAGAAGAAAAAGAGAGAGGGAGAGGAGAGAGAAAAAGAGAAAAAGAAAATAGAAATAGATAGGTATCGCTAATTATTAGTCTCTCTAGAAAAATGTCCTTTCAAAGGACATAATTCATAGAACAAAACTTGTTACAAGAAACGTATTATCAGAAACAAGGAAAATAATAAAAATGAATATAAAGTAATGAGAGAAAAGAAGATGCGAAGCAAAGGAGATAGATGAATTTATAAATATTAATTTAATTAAATTATTATGATGCATATAGTATTAAATAAATAATATACATGCTTATTATAATGATTACATCGTGCATATAAGCATTTATTCAATCTTGGTTAAAATTTTTATTTTCCTTTGAAAAGATCGTGTATCTACTAATAAGCTAAATGCAAGCCATGTACCATTCCTTTTAACATAGCTGTGCAATGTAGCGACGTGGATGCTACGTAGATCTCCACGTGGTCTGGAAAGTATAGCTGCGCGCACATTGCGGTATATGTGTAGCCAAAACTTGGTTGGCAAACGACTTTGTGGCTTGGCTAGAGATATCTCGATTCATACGCGGTAGATACCGCTCTCTCTCCTCACCGAGAGATATCCTTTCGTTGCATGCATTCGATCGTTACGATTACTGTTCGACGAGGAAACTTCCGGTAACTATCGCACGTGAATATCTCTGACTATTCAGCGCCATAGACGTCTAAGAGACGTCGCACGAGTCTGCAACCTAGCACTCGTGATTAGTTCCCACGGGTGCCTTCTCTACCTCTCGCAGCTAACTTCGAATTCGTTCAACACGCTCGTTTACTAGAAAATACTTGAGTGTCCCATAAGGAAATTTTAACGATTATCACATGTAAGTTTAATTATTCGAAAGTTCTATCGAAAAGCTTCAGGATTCTTAAACGGCTCTCAGTAGCTGCTACCTCGTGAATTTGCTCCAATATAAATCTTTAATGATTGTTACGAAACAAAGGCGACATTTTTTAATCGTAATTGATTATGGATGTATTATACGTATTTTAATAAAATAAAAAAATAATGCAAATATAGATTTTTTAATATTTGAAAGTAATACAAAAAGTTTGGTGACGACTTAAAGAAGAGATTAAAAATTATTTCAACAATAAGTAGACATGATTTTAAAAAATAATTGAGATAAAATGACAAAATTTTTATTAAACTATAAAATTACATTGTTGAATATATAAATATTGCTACCTTATTGAACTGTTTCATATATATATATATGATATTCATATCTATACGGAAAGTATAAATTGTCAATTCAAATTGTTTTTTGCAGAGAAATTATACATCTAATACATTCTTAAAAACATTTTGAAGATGTAAATTTTTCACCGTATTATTATTTTTTCATTTGCGATATATTTGGAATTATCTCCTTGAACGTTTAGAAATATGATGAATTAATTTTCGTTTGATGCATTAATTCTTTTTTCATTAATTTACAATACAATTTCAGTCATAAACGTAACGTTATGCGCAACGCGACAGCAGTGGGTTAACTCGATTCTTTTTAAATACAAAGATAAAAAAACCACTACATAACGCGGATGCACAACTGCCGCTGTTTTTCGAAGTTTACTTTATGTATGCGGTATCACGGCATCGCAGTAGGTCGTTAAACACGTGGTAGTCCGTTTTTATTACTGTTCCGATGTACAAACATTTTTTGATATTTGAATCTCATACTTTAGGACTTCCTGCGATCGTAAGTTCCCAAGACTACATTTCTTTTATCATGATTTAATCTTGCCACAGTGTAGTGGCCTAATTATTTAGTTGAATTTTTGTCATTTATATCTTCAACTTCACAAATATTGCCTTAACTTCAGGCGAGAAATAATGACCATAGCGTAGCGATAATTTCAGTATAAATTACATATTAAAAGCGGCAATGCTTAATATTCATTGACTATTATCTTTACGATAAAAAATAAAATCAATTTCTGCTGCACTCATTTCCGAATCTCTCATAACATTTCCTACCAATTATGCAAATTATTCGAGATCTTTAGAAAATACAGCTAAATTTTTTGACGAATAGCGAAAATTTTTCTTTGTCAGAAATTTTTTAAAAATAAAACCTATTAAGACAACTAATTAAGACAAAAATATTTTATCGGATGATTATTAATAAACATTTATTTCAAATGAAACGAGAATGGAAAAATGTATTAATTCGCGTTGCAACAAGTTTGATTTCGCGGCGTCGATACGCGACCGCATTCGTTGTGGAAAAGAGCCGCATCCTGAGGACCCGATGATGCTTTTAGCGCTTAAACGACCGGCATTTAAGGTAGCCCGAAAGGGAGAAGAGTGCATGTACGAAATATATACAACGCGGCTTCACCTCGATCCTTATCGTGGAAGGGTTATGCCCTCGCGCGCGGTCGACTCCGCGCGCAGTCAAAGAAGAAAAACGCGATACGATCTCGTTCCGGCCAGCGGGTCGCCCCACGGAGCCCGTTTCTCTCTCGTAATTACGAAATTGCCTCTTTGAAAGATCCGCTCCGCGCGTCCGCACGGTCGCTTCTCTCTATTTTCTTTTCCCTCATCGGCGTCGTTACCCATCGTCGTCCTTCTCTCTCGAGATCGTCCTACCGCCGCCGCCGCCGCCGTCACCGCCGCCGCCTCTTCCTCGTCCTCCGCCCCCCCACCCATCCCTCGCACTCCTTTTTCCCTCGGCGTCATCGCGAAATCGGCAACGCATTATCCCATCCTCCCTCCCTGATCGGCCTTCTCTCTTCTTCTCTCTTTCTCTCTTTTGCCGCACCGAATGCCTCTCCCTCCTACTCTCCTCGCGTTTTTATTCCAGATCGCTTCGTCCTCCTCCCGGTCGCCACGCCGCGAGATCGACCCCGTCTCGCTCAGGTTACCGCGATAGGTAATTTTAACGCCCGGCCGGTCTTGCCGAACGACTTCATCCAGCGGAACGTCTGTCGCGGCGTGGTGCGGAGTGGCGTTCACGATCGATGCCCAAACTCGGGGATCGACACAGCACCACTCGTTTACCTTCGCGTCGACGGCCCTTCTCTTGTCGCCTACGAACCACCCGGTACTTTCGTATGCTGAGACTAGAGACTCCATAATAGAATCTGGCCATGAGTAATTTTGTCAAAAAAAAACGAGATAGAGATATATATATATTGACTCTTTATATATATGATGTCTCATTTCTCGTACTATTGATTGTAATTAACTGAAGTTGACAAAACAACGGACCAATCAAAAGTTTATTATTTTATGATTAAATCTCTGTATTATAAGATCTCTAATCGATTTAATACTGAAAAGACGGTTTTGCTGAAGTACTTAAAAATTTAGTTATGATACAGATCTGAAAATAATTTTGTTGGACCGTTCAAATAATTTGTAGGACGCACAAACTGGTTGCTAAAATGTCAAAAATTTTTGCAACATTGCTCATCATATTTGACATTTCTACATAACTACTTTGATCTAATAAAATTATTTTCAAATATGTATCTAGCTTTAGATATTTTAGATACTAAAATCGTCCTTTCCGTGAATTTTCAGTTGCATAAATTTTTATTGCTACATTGAATTTACTCTTAAAAATTTTTTTTAAAACTTGATTAGCTCGCCCTTTTACTACCTCACCAAAAATCTCTTTTGAAATTAAAATTTGACTCAACTTTGAAGGTCTTCTTAATCCTTTTTCAGAAGTATTAAAAGTATTAAAAGAAGTATTAAAAGAATTCTATAAGGCAGGCCTCAATTTATTTAACTGAGCGATAGAGAAATGAAATAATAAAATATATTTTGAGCGAACATTTTGTTCTAAATAAAAATGGATTAAATATATAATGATGAGAATATAATTAATTAAAATTGAACACAGTCGTATTAATATTACAAGAATAATGAATATTAAGCACTGTGAGAAAATATTATCATAAATGCAATATTACTGCGTTAATTTGAAACGTTCGCAGGTACTCACTATTATAATATAACTCACTATTATATAGTATACATAGTATAACTATAATCCACTAAGCAATCAATTATCATCTTAATCGTCTCTGTACGCTACGTGATTACTTAACGATATCCTAATATAATATTTGAAATTAATTTCTAACCACGTCACAACTAATAAAGGAAAATCGAATCATTTCCTGATCCGATGTGTACAATCGAAGGAACAAGAGTACATAATCCACAGCAAGAATACATAACGCACAGAACACAAACTATAACATTATATCAATATTGTATTTCCACTCAATTTCCACTCAACAATATAAATGTAACATGATGCATGTTTTGTGTAACAATTGTTAAGCAGAAAATTATAATATTAATATAATATTATTATTAGATATAATATTATTATTGTATTTTGCGAAAGTTGTCGTTTTTTAGTTGTAAAGATAAATCATTAACCTTAGAATGCAGACTGGCAAGAATAATTCTTGCCAAAGTCTACACCTGTTTCGAAGATACTTCTTCGTTCTCGCTACAACATGGGTCACGCTTCTTGCACTTCTCGTTCCTCTTCTGCATCTCACCCCCCCTTCCTCCACGCACGCCTATAACTCTTACCGTATTTCCCCTCTTACTGTTCCTGCTCACCAGCTCGCTTCTTTTCGCACTCTTTTTTTCGTGAACCGTCGCCTCCGTCTACCTCTGAAGAGAGTTCGAGGCCGTCCCACGTCCGCGGTAATCCGGCTAATTTCGTCGAGTTCTCAAGGAATAAGCTGAAAGAAACAGGTGCCGGGGGCAGAGAAAGATGGACGAGATTCGGTCGAATCATGACGTACGACGTGAGAGAAGATGAAGAAGACGACGATGGCGTTGGCACCTACCGCACGGATTTAATCGCGCGAGAAGCAGCGAGTCGTTCAGCTCCGAGAACTTCGCGAACTCTTCGGAAGTTTTAACGGCGCCGTCAATTTTTCGCGATAATATTTGAGCTTCCGATATTTTATGCGCAAGCGATTTTGTGAAGCGAAGTGTGCACGAAAAGAGCGGGCGATCAGATAACGATCGAAGCGATGTGATGGATTTTTAAAATCAAACTTTAATATTGTAATCGGATTTTACGCTGCATTACTCAAATCATTTAACGTAACGTGATTCGTACATAAACTTCGTTTCTTAATTCTTTGAAGTTGATTTTTTTATATAGCAAAAATGCTGAAATGTGTCTTATATAACAGAATATTAATTCTTAGGCTGTACAAATTATTAAAATGCTCAAAAATAAGAGATATAAAATTGAAAATATATTTTTCACTATGCTTATATATATATATATATACAGATAAATATTATATATAATATTTATATAATGTGTGGTAAAAGAAACAATTTATTGCAATAATTGATTGTAACATTAGATAATTATGGGTGTATTATTCATCACACGGAGAAAAATGTAAAGTAATATGTGCTAAAATTCTAGTAAATTTTATGGAATTGGCAGGTCCACAGTATAGAGACAGATCACTTATGTCAAATTTACTTTATTTTTCTGATAAATGACAATCGTCAGCCATACTATAAAATACTTTTTGTACTTCGTAAATTTTGAAAATTATTTGTGCTTGTAATCTTGTGTGTAAGAATAATATGATTTATTCTGTTGTAATAATCACTTAAATGAATACTATAATTGTAATGTACTATTTTACCTTGCATTTTGGATATTTTTATACTTTCGGCAAAAATACTAGAATATTTTAATTAGTCTTGTAAGGTAAAAATTATTATTCAACCATTTTTCTCTGTGCATGTTTCTTGCAATGTTGCTTTCACTTTTCGCGACTATATATAATACCGGAAGGAAATAGCCACGTGGCTGGCTCGCGTAACATCGAATATGATACCTCACCTGATCGATGCTTCGATCGGAGGATAAGAATGGCGAAGTACGCGTCTCTACGATACTAGGAAGAACCGGTGTGACAAGGCTTCTAGTATCAAATATCTAAAGAGGGTTGGTATTAGTTTTCTTAGCAAAGGTTCTGGCCGAACAAACTTTGCATTGCGATTTATTCCTCGAGAAATTTATTTCCTCTCTTCTTTTCACGTTTGAAACTTGATATAAATGTTGCTGTAAACGTTATATTATTTTCTATTTTATGTCACGATCACTCTTTTATTTAGATAAATTAATTTATATTTTTTAATGCATTTTGCACTATAATTAAATTTTTTTATTAATGGAGAGAGAAAGAAAAAAATAAATAAAAAAATTTCAATCTTATAATTCGTAGTATGATTTATTATACGAAGATTTATCGTCGTATACAAAATTGGCAATATAACGTCCTAAAAATGACGCACAAAGTTGTCGCGACTATGCAAAATATGGGATGTCGTAGCTACTTAAGAAGTACAACGCACTTTGGTGCAAAAGAAATACGGAGGCTAAACGCACACGAACCTCGAAAAAATACGTAAGTGAAAAATATTTTTCGTAAATTGATTGTCAGAAGATACTGCATACTTGATTTCATTATAAAAATAAATTAAAGTCGATGAAAGCTACTCTCGCGTAATTACATCTGATATAAGTTTAGCCGGCTAATAAAAAATGTATAAGAGCTAATATTTGCGTGAAGAAACTTTCGCCGTACTCTTCCTATTACTCGTCAGCGTAGCTTATTTCCCATTTCTTCAAAAAATTTTATATTTTTTAGTTCGCTTTTAATATAAAGAAACAATTTATAATCAAAAATTAAAAAAAAATACATAATTAAATTATGTAAATTAAATAATAAGTCTATGTCGTTTATATATTGTACGTTTATATATTGTATTTTTTCAATGCAGCATTTACCTTTCATTTATCTTTTCTGATTAAATATTTTCAAATATTTTTATATATCTCATCATGAGATATATTAAAAAGCAATACATACGATTTAACACTACAAATTCCGAGTCTCTTAATAAAAGGACCAAACAAATAAATTACTATATAGTAAAAATAAAAAAGTGATAAAAAAATCAAATATTTCAATATAAAGAATTATTGATAGGTCAAAACATTTCAGAATCTTTCATAAGAAACATAAGATTAATCTAAAAACAATCAATAGCGCTCAGTGTTAATTTAATTTAACGAAAGTGACGGAAGTAATTGTTTTCACACAAAACACATTCAAATATATTCACACACACATCTGTATCGAGAGTACATACTATCGCTATAGTAGCGCACAACGCACATCCTTCATCAAACTACGCATCACCGAAGGGGTTAATTTAATCCGACCTAATGATCCCGTGAGCGTTTTTCGTGGCTCGCTCGAGGCCGGCCGGTATACCGCTCGCGCGCTACGCCGCGATGCAAATAACCGGCGTCGCCGCGCCGGTGTGATGTCTTGAGGCGTTTCCGCAGCTTCCAGGTGATTAATCGGTCCCGAGTGCAAGTGGACTACCTACACCAACCTACATCACCTCGACCTCGTCGAGGCCGAGGAGGTTTGTATACCGGCGCGAAGGAAACAGGACCGTCCAGGATGGACGGGTGATTATTTTGCGAGGATCGCTCCGTCATCGCAGAAGGCGGCACCTCTGATCTGCCTCCGGTACGGGGACCGGGGGCTTCCCATAATCACCTACGATCCTCGCGGCGAGAACGATCTCACCGGCAGCGACGAACCACTATGGAGAAGCCCGAGAGATGGAAGAAATCGGCGACTGGAAGCCGCGGCCTAGTCCGCGGCGCGACAAGGTCGCAAATTCTTTTGTTCCTCTTCGTCTTTCTCCTCTCTTCTATCCTCCCCCCCCTCCCCTCCTCTCGCTCTCTTTCTCTCTCTCTCTCTCTCCCCTGCATTTTTCACTTCTCTCATTTGTATCCTTCTGCTTCTTCTTCGTAACACATCGCGAGCATTGCGTTGAAAATCGTATGATTCTTTCACTAATTTGAAAGCTATTTCGATCAAGAAGGGCGTCGATACAAATATTTTATTCATAAACATCAAAGTTAATTTGCAATTGAAAACATATAAAATATGTATTATTGCTTCGTAATTATTTAACATTTTAAAGTTCGAAATGTACGAAATGTAAATGATATTAATATATATATATTTTATAATTTCCAACTTCATTTATTCAAGAGAAAATAAGATCATTATTGAATTGATTATTTAAATTGTTTAATATTCATAAAGATATGTCATAAAGGTATATTACTTAGTAATCATTCGTACACTTTATTCTACTCGGAAATTTTCTGTATGGTATTAATTGCGGACAATGACATGTCTGCAATATTACGGAATGGCAAATGGCAAATTCTGGCGTATTATCCGGGCTTTGTAGATTATTTGAATAGTCTTTTAAGTACTTGTCAACGAAATCGAATATATGAATATTCGTAAGAGTTATTAACATAAAATGATACTGCAACTATTTCCAGAATTGCCGATTAAAGCGCATATTCTTATTTCCATACATTTTCTATTTTTTTAAATTATAATTCATATATTAATTTAAAACTTAATTACAGAAAAAGAAAGAAAGATAAAGTAAGAGAAAGGAAGCTATTTAAAATTCAATATTAATGAGTTCTAAAGAAAGATCCAGAGAACGTTATAAAGTTTCGAAGGCGTTTTACGAATCATACATTTTGAAATTTTTGAAGCATTTATATAAAGTTATTAAAAAGACATCTATGTGACATTTTTAATACGTTTTATGACCTGCTTTTTTAAATATCTTTGAAACAATTGTCTTTCACATGTTTTATTTAGGATCACTTTTAAATATTTCTTGGTAGAACTACCTGGGAATAATAAAACATGAGAGAGAAATTATTATTTAATTAATTCGTATCATTTAATATTATGTAACATGAAATCTATCACTAGACAAAGTACTTGACTTCCTTCAGTGTCTATTTTCGTTTTCTTTTTATCTTCATTTCAAAGAGATGGTCTTTCATTCGTCATATCGGGCAGTAGTCACTTCTCGTTTTCAGCGGTACTCGGCCTTACCTTCTTCTTTCTCTTTCTCTTCCTTTTTATGCTACCGACTTCATATTATTCCTCCTCCATACACCTCGTCCGCGGTCGTCGGCAGCCGCTCTTTTTCATCTTCGATATTCGTCTGCTCTCGGTCCCCTTTAGCTGAAAACCGATGCTATTACCTTCCTGGATAGGAATGGTTAGGGCACGAAGGGAGCACTTTTTTCTTCACATTTCTTTTATACATGGACAGTACGGTTCGGCCATTAGGAGCAAATCGTTGGCACGCAGGAGAAGTAGAAATGTTACCGACTTAACCTCTCGTTAAATGCCTTTTTGTCTTCTTTAATCGTCCCGTCGTTTTGGGACCGCTCTAAGAGCAAACAGTGTGTTGAAGAGTGCCGGCGATCACACGTCCCATTTGTTCGACGTTCCTTTAGTCATAACAAGACCATCGATATGGCGCCACCGCTGTTTACTAATAATAGATATTTGTAAATTTCAAATCGCATTCACATTTTAATGACCTGTCAACAAACTATTACGAAGATATTACGTATCAAAGTAAACCTTAAATATAGATTTACTAAAAACGAAAATTAAAACTTAACTGAGATGTTTAAAATTAAATGTAAAAATGTTAAAAATATTTCAATTAAAATATTAGAAAAAAAGAGAAACGAGCTTTTGATGATATTTATGTTTTATACAAAATCTCACGTAATACATATGCGCATATTTATGGCTATACGATGAGAGATCGATAAATTCGATTACACGTGTTGCAATTCTATGTCATGCACGTGCGATGTAGCCCTTATCTTGTCTAAGCATAAAGGGAGTTACGATTTTCTGCTCGATGAGCTTTATTCTTCGAAAAAAAGGAAGAAGAGAAGTGCCGCGAAGTAGAAGGAAATAGAACCTGTGAAGAAAGGTGTTAGGAAAAAGAGTAAGCCAAAATTTAATAGTGGAAGAAAAACTGAAACGAATGATGGAGACGAAAGATAAAGAGCAAAGAGGAAGCGAGGAAGCGATTAATGAAGGAGTCTCATAAAAAAGTACATTTTCGGTTCTACATGAATTCTCGGTCGCTCTCGTGTGGCAATATCAACTTTGATTGCCAATCGTTTTTCACTGCGACCAAGAAGGTTATTACACATCCACTTTGATAGCGGCGGAGTTTCTTCATCCAGCTAGTCTAGCGGCAGCGCCTTCGTTTATATCCATGCCAGAGAAAATATGGAGGCGGCTCGTCGAGAAGTTGGCGAAAATATTAGTTTGGCACACCTACTTATCCCTACCTGTCTGCATTCAACGCCTATTCCAACACCTGCTCTTCGTGGCGAAGATACTCTAAAACTCCTGCCCTCATGAACCGTCGAATCGTTCATTCTCTTCGCGTGGCATCGCGTATTAAATCGATCGTAGATCCATTTTCTCGCAATCGCGATATGCGGCGTATCTTAACCGGTGATAAAGCGTAAGCGTCTGTTTTATAGCAATGGGATCACGATTGTCTTGGATGAATGATTATCTCCTCTCTCCGAGCAATCTCTTTCTCAAAAAACAATTCTTTCCCGAATATGATATCACAGATAAGCAATGTAAATTTAGTAGAAATAAAATTTGAAATAATTCAGAAGAGAAATAGAAGAATAGGGAATATAGAATGTAAAATATATGAGACAGAAATAAATTTTTGTAAGCAAAGTAAAAAGTTTATCATTTTTATCATTTCTATATTATTTATCACAATTCTATTATAAATACTTAAGAAAGAGTAGAAGAATTGAGAACCTACCTAAAAGAAAAGTTAAATAAAACCAATGATTATTTATCAATTATAAAAGTCTTTATGCAAAGAATATCGGCTTTAGGTATAATAATTAACATTAATTTGATGATTAACATTTATATATAATATTGATAATATATGAATATTAATTTTTCTATTTTAAAGCCAAATAACTGGAATATCTTTTAAATAAAGAATTCTTTTAATTAATAAATATCGTTAACTTTTCTCTTAGGTGTCGTAATTCTCCACTCTCTCCTACATATGCGTGCGTGCGTGTGTGTGTTAAATACAAATAGTGTATTATATATATGTATATATTTTATGTATAAATTATAAGTAATTTTTTGTAATATCACATAATAATAATACTATTATATAATACCATTATATAATAATGCCATCATATAATAATACCATTATACAATTAATAAAATATAAGAAGGATAAAAGTGATCTAACTTCAATTTCTTCTATTCTTGATATTCAATCAAAATGCGACCGAACCTGTCATAAATAAGAAATAAGAAATCATACTTCTCTCTTTTACTTCCGACGGACCTATTAAAAACTGAATAGTCCTTCCTATTCTTCAAGATAACGACCTTAATTAAAAAGTTTGCCGCTTGCATTCTTGGAATTTGTAGAATGAGATACCGCTGTACAGACACCATCGCACTCAGAATTGTACGTCACGAAATCGATTTCCGAATAAAAAAGAAAAGAAGAATTAGTGGCTTCGCGAAGAAAAAATACTAACTAAATTGCATTCATATTGTAAGCAATATATCAAATTACTTATCAAATCTCGTGATAATGGAAATAATTGAAATAATAAAAAAATTAAATATTGAAAACGCAAAATTTGACGAAACAAACAAGAAACATAAATGAGGAATCAGACATGACATCTTTGTTTTCTATGTCAGTGTGAATCATGCTCAGTCTTTGAGAAACTAAGTCAACGTGATGTTCGAGAGTAAACTCGTTTGCAGCTTGAAGCATCTTGAACGTCGCATAGTCCATTCAAGTCTTATGTAGTGGCAGAGTCCGAAGGAGAATGAGAAGGAGAAGAGGATGAAGGCAAGAACAGAGTATGAAGAGACAAAGAGAGAAAGCGAGAGCGAGAGAGAGAGAAGAAGAAGAAGAAGAAGGTGAAGGTGCCTGCGACTCCTACCGCGGCGTTCTCAGGCGAACCATTAAACCGTGTCGTCTTCGCGAAGGAGTCATGGGATCACCCAAAGTAAACCTCACGGCTTACGATCTTCTCTATCTGCCTCCACCTTCCGCTTCTCGCTCCCGCGACTTCTCCTTGTTCTCCACGCTTCAACGCCCTTCTGCCTGGCCCCGCTATTCCCGTTCTCTTCCTCGAGGACCTTTACCTCGACTACTATCTTCAGCCATTCTATCGCAGCCGCAGCCCGCCGACTGCTGGTAGCTGTCGATACGATTAAACCTTCATTAATCTGCAATCGACTATCACGGTTGATATTGTACGTCTCGCGCGATTAACTCTTCCACAAGCGAATTAGACTGGGTTATCGATCATTACTGAGAGACCAATTCTCGATATAACGAACACTTTGTGTTTCGCTTTTGTCGAACCACAATTTTGATCTTATACGTGATTTGCAGTTTAGAAATTACGATATTTTGCAAAACATTACATAGAAAAGATCGATAAATATTTCTTCCGCATTAAACAATTTGACAACAGCCATTTTAATATCGATAAACAGTAATTTTAATATCGATTTACTTTTTTACATTAATAAAGCAGTACAAATATGTGCAAGATGTCGCTCATACATATTTTTTACAGATATATCATATTTCTTGCTTATATATATATATATATATATATATATATATATATATATATATATAATATTTTTTTATTTTTTTATATAGATTTTTGTTTTTTTTTTTTCTCTTTTATTTTTTGTTTTTATTTCGATTTA
>Ga0157364_1005067_pt1 | contig 13322 bp, 6 predicted proteins | sample AttsexASBM2_FD_111476 | JGI IMG/M metagenome (GOLD analysis project Ga0157364, IMG submission 111476) | Fungus gardens microbial communities from leaf cutter ant in Ribeirão Preto, State of São Paulo, Brazil - Atta sexdens ASBM2 | ecosystem: Host-associated > Fungi > Mycelium > Unclassified ... | reverse complement strand
TAATTTTAATCATAATCAAAATAATTGTACGGAGAGCTCAAACCAATTGCTAGAATGTCCAAACTCGTTACAATATAGTTCATCATGCTTGAGAGACTATGTAATTATTTTAATGCGCCAATAAAATTACTTTCGGATTTGCATCTATCTAAATGTTTTAAAGACACTTCAATAAAATCGTTCTTTCTTTATATACTTTCAAGTGTATATGCATATACACTTTTCTTCATAAGGAAAGTATTTTAGATAGAAATTAGAAAGATCTCAATTTATACTTTCCGACTGCTGTTTTTTATGTACAAAAACTTGGCTAAAAATATTAGGTCTTATTAATCATTATTTAAAGTTTTAGCTCAAAAATTTATGGCACTTGATGTAATTTTTTATGAATACAATAATATTGTAGATATGTATAAAAGAATTCCAAATAAATAAAAAGATATAGATATCTATAATATTTTTGGCCAAAACTGTATGTTAAAAAATTAATGAACAACACTGTGCATCCTGCCAATGTTAATGTTTTATAAATATTCCTTCTGAAGCCCTTGGACCAAAGCGCTATCACGATTCAACTCTCTTCCAGGCAGGTGGACGGTTTGCGAGAGCAACGTCGTGGAGCAGTAGCGATAATTAATTTTCCTCTTTGTCCGGAGTGTCGCCGGCTGTAAATGAGGTTCGTGCGGATACCGGAAGTGCATCTAACTGGTAGACGCATCGCACAGTTCGCGACGTTACGAGCGACGGGGGCTGCGAGGGGGACACGGGAGCGATGGCACCCACTCTTGTTCCGTAACGGGGTATAATATATAATGAACATATCAGATGGCCGCCGGCGATGTCTGGGATTACATATTTGGATCCTATGTTAATGCTACGCGCGTTCTGCCATACATCAACGACGGCGTTATTGTGATTCGGAGATTGAATGCTCGCGGTGCCGGTACGAAGCCGCGGCGACTCTCCTGCTCTTCGAGAGGGAGAAAGAGCGGATCGATGCACGCGCTTCGTGTTGCGCACAGTGACGCATTGTGAAATACGGCCGACAGTCACGGCATCTCGAACGAGGTCGATAAAATCGGACGACGCGGACGTGGAGACCACGAGATTGGGATGCGTGTATCGCGCCCATCGTTGAAAACCGAACGTTACAACTTGGCGAGACGGGCGAAGCCATTACAGGATGCGATTCTTGACGATGGGGAGATTCGTCGCGAACAATTGGAAAAAAATGAAATTGATCTGTGAGAGACTTCAGGTACAAATTAAACGAAGGAAGTGGAAATTTCAGGAAAGTTACAGAGAATCCTTCATCAAGTTTCTCTTTTTTTTTTCTTAACCAAGATTCTTAAATATTAAGATTTTCAAGTTTTATAATCCCAGGATTCTTTCAAAGCATCGTAGTTCGAAAAGTTTGAGCGATTTAATATCTCTAGAAATAAAGATAAGAATATTATTACGTTCATACATTTTAAGAATCACAATTTTAAAATTCTAAAAGGTGTTCAAAACATTTTTAATGTTTTACGTAATTTACTTATAGCATCCGGAATTTAGAATTTAGAAACATAAAAATCAATAAGCACTATTTTAGTATTAAAATTTATTTAAGTATTAGTTATTTCCTTCAGAATTCTACGCTCATGGAGTCATTGTACGAGCGACAAAAACGCCACGTATAAAGTACGCATAAAAAACTTTCTAGACGGCCTGTACTTAAGCGTATGCATAAACGGCCGAAAGGGGTCTTGTAAGTCGTCGAAGCTTCGCAGGTGAAGCGAAACAATAGGAGCTGATGGCGTTTGATGGATATAACCCCATGACCCGGCTAATAAGCCGTGGAAAAATAAAGAACGGCGAGAAACGGCCTCGCCGTTCGCCATACTGAAGAGTGAATTCAGATTGGACCGCGAAAATAGCCGCCGTGCCATGATTGACGTAATAATTATACATATCATTCGCAAGCACGTTCGTCGAAATCGCACAATTAATAAGACGCGCGGACTCCCCAAAAAGACGAAGAATACAGGCATACCGTACCATCTACGGCAAAATCTCAAGTTCAGAGAAGTAGAATTTCTTTTTTATAATTCAGTTTCCCGAACAATTATTATTTTATATTTTTTCCATAATTATTTAGAATTTCTTAATTTAGTAATTTCTCTAAAATTGTATAGCGTTATCATCTGAAGAAACTAGAAAAAAGTTTTTATGTTTGACAACTGTGATTATTATATCACTATATAATGTTAATAATAACTGTATAGTTTCATCAACAAATATAATTGTCAACCGAAAATGACTACAAAATTATAGTTATTGCCATAAAAATGATTAAAATTACAACTTAAAAAATACTAAACATTTTTCTCTCAACTTAATATTTCTATTAACATGGTTTCTTTTATATGATGTAACGCTGACCAATTTTTAAAGAAAAACTACAAATTAAAAAATTCTAAACAATTTCACAGAAAACTGTAAATTAAAAAATTTGATAACAGTTTCCTGGAAAATTGAATTATAAAAGAAGAATTTCAATTTTAACTTTGTTTTTGTTTTGATCGCAACGATCAATAATTACTAAATTAGCCAATCGTAATTTCATCGAGATTTTTCTCTCTCTCACTTCAGACGAAAGTCAGCGAAAGAAGCACAGTTTCTTTCTGATACGTCGCTTAGAGTAATTTTCATCCGAAACGGAGAATTCAATTATAAGTCAAATCGAGTCGCTGTAAGTGGAACGACGTGCCGTTTGGCTCACCTGCCAAGGTGCATGATACTGGAACAATCCGTGGGCGTTGAAGCGAGTAATGCTCGCTGCTATCGTTACTGCTCTTTTTGCTGTTCCTTTCCTCTTTTTCTCTCCTTCTTCATTTCACTCATCGAGCCCTCTTGCTTTCTCTTATGCGGTCCACACGTGTGATGCTCTTTTCTCATTTCGAACCATTGGGCCCACCCGTGGCGAGTCGATCACTGCGCTCGTTCGCTTGACGATTCGTTGCATTTCTAAGCAAGTCCAAGGGAGATGCTTTTCAAACTCCCCAGATTTAAAACTCTTCATCCAAAGACGCTAGAATTCAAGTGAATAAACACTCAATGCTTCAAAAACTCGAGATTGTACATATCGGGACTTGCGATGATCAAACACTTATAAAGAGAATGAACACGTTTAAATAAATTGGATTTAATAAGGTATACGAGTTGTTTTTGGGTGATCTTAGTTAACCATTTTGATTTTAATAACACAGTGTATAATAAGATAAGTCACCGTCTCATTTAACCAAAACTAACATAAATGTAATAACAGAAATTAATGACTAATAATGGACAATATAATAAGAGCTTTAAAATAAAATAATGTTTATCTGTTTAGAAACAATTTTATAAATAATTTCGAACATCAACTGTATATTATAGCCTTCATATAATGATAAAATCATTAAAATATATATAATTATTTGAATGAATGAAAGATATATATATATTATATATATACATATAAAAGAAAATTATATATGTTATATCAAAGATAATAAAGATAGAATTGAAACAAGGCAATAAAGTTAAAAAAAATTATATAAACTGAAATAGATACAATGTATAAATGAAGTAAATGAATAAATATAAATACATGATTAATAAAATATATTATTATTATCATCCATAAATTTTAAGTAACTTCTTAATGTTTTTTATTAAAAAATTCGAATTTTTGAAACAATTATGTAATGATACACAACAATAGCAATGAAGAAAAGGCAAATTAAAAAAAAATGTTTTTAATCCATCATGACGCCGAAGAAGACGCCGTGCTTGGCGATTCGAAATATTTAATAATTTTCTAAACTGACAACAACTAATAAATTATAGATTTGATATTGCAAAGGCCTCGTGCGGTGTAGCCAATCTTTCTTTTAGCGACACAAAAGGTGCTACCGTTGCCGTCGCGGCGTCGGTCGTCGCCGATGCTGCTTGACTTTCGACTTTCGAGGAGAGAGAAAAACGACTGACGAGAAGAAAGAAAGGAAGAAAGAAGCGTAGCGTGGTTCAATGTTTTTGTTATATCTGCCAACTCACCAACCGCTTCGTGAGAACGCCTTTGTGATGGACAAACGTGGTTCACAATGCGTAAATTAAAAATCGACGAGGAGCGCCCTGTTTTTCTTCGGAACATCGTACCCGGCATATTTTGTTTCCCGAAATAATTCGCTCCGTCACTTCCTGCCAACGTCATCAGGATTGCATCGCGAGGCCCATATTGCTAGCTGTGAAATCTTGCATGTGAAGCTCCCTTTTCAAAACTGAAAAAAACACCAAAATTTTACTCTTTATTTTTATGTCTTCATTTTACAACAATTTATTAAACTAAACAAACATTAGTATAGCATTTATAGATTCGCCGCAATTTGTAAATTTGTTTACAATCTAAATTCTATTCACTTGCTAATCTATCTAAATATATAGAAAATTAAAAATTTTAAAGCTAAATAAATTCATGATATCATTATAGATTAATTAAAGCAAATAGAGAGAAGCAGCGATTTTTAGACATTAAACAGCTCTACTTTAAAACGTGTTCTACTTTATCTAATCAAAAGCAGACTATTTCAATCGCTCTGAGTGATTATGTGATGATGACCTCGACAAACCCTATCCGCTCTCTATTCACAATTTAGGTGTGGAATTTCACAAGTACAAGCTATTTTCAAGTAAAATATTCACATAAATTTTTTCACAAAAACATTGTGACTTTTAATAAATATATTTCATTCGTTGTACATACATGTACATAATCTATACATTTAGTATGTATATTCCTATCAAATTAATATTAAAATATATTAAACATTACTAATTAGCATTATGGTTTTATTAAATTTTACATTATGCTGCATAACAATATTTTCTGTTTAAAGGGTGCATTTTTTCTTTTGCCTCGAGCGTCAAAATCCGTCGAAACTCGATATGTCTAGCGATCCGAATTTAATTCTAGGATTTCCTCATTCATATATGTAACATCAGGAATTTTTAGCAAGAAAATATTCAACTATAATAATAAGATAGTAATAAAGTATTCAAAATACATTTCTCTCTAGCAATAAACAAATCAATCAAAATTTTCTGTTCCACAAAATAGTAAAAGGAAGTGATTTATTTGTAAATGTACACAAGAGAATGATGATATAACTATTCTTCTCTCCCAAGATTGCATCTTATTATTAGAACAAGATTTCTCAACCATGTAAAACACTGCTCGAACAATAAGATAAAAAAATTATTTTTAGTTTTAAAAATTGTTTTTTTTACTTTCCTTAAAATTTTTACAATGTGATCTATTTCACTCGTTAACAGATCCTAATAAATATGACGAATTAAATGTTCAATCTCTTACTTGAAAATATTGTCCTCTATCGAATATTATTTGTCCTTTTTTAACACATAATAAACAACAAGAACGAAATAATTTGAAAAGCATTATGATTGCAGCCTTCAGCGTTACTGCCAATTTAATTTATGTCAAATCACTTGCTAAGTTCAAATAATTTTAAAATTCGCAGATTAGTGCTAAAAATCTGATGGCACATTCTTTCAATTTTCTAAAAAAAATGCTGATTATGTGTACACTTAGAGTTAAAATAAAATAGATATTTTAAGTTTGGCGAAAGAGAAAATTTTAGTTGAGTGCGGCAGGAAAAACTATCCATCAATATTATATCATTAATATAAGTGACTAATAGTACGTAACAATGGTACAAAGCATACATAAAATTATAATAAAGACATGATGACTTTGCGTCTCGTTTTTCGTGACACTTCTTTTCATTAATCTTATTAAAACTGTTATTATTTTGCTGGTATGGTCAAATTTTTCTAAAATTTTAAAATGATTGATTTCTTTCTTAAAAATTTCTTTTGTAAAATTTATTGCTAAGGAAATAAAAAGAAAGAATCAGAAACGAAAACAAGTCGCAGAGTCGCCAATGATATTCTTTATAGACCGCTCTGTACGCATCTTCGCTAACAAAAAATTGGCATAAAAGAGATTAATATGTTTATTTATTATAATATTTGTAAAGTATAATAGAATAACTTACAAATATTATAATAAATAAACATGTTAATTCCTTTTTTGCCAATTTTTGCTTAGTAAGCAGTCCGTAGTACTGAATACTTCCAATGATGATGCCAAACAATGTGGTCAACCAGCACGAGATGCACGGGATGAAATTGGATGGATCTATTATTCTCGGGCCGCGTATGTAGCTTGTAGATAATCTTATTGTTGGTCTCCGCGACTTAGGCGCGGCCGGGATGCAGATCGTTTGATTTACATTTTATCGCGTCCACCATGCAACGAGCCTCGATAATTTCATGATTCATGGCCGTGCAACAGCAATCAGATCCGTCATGATAATCTGAGAATTGTGAGATCTGAAGGATGTGCTGCAGCACTAAGGTATGATTTTTATATGATTTATATTATCCCAAATCTTTGCTTGAAGGAATTCTTAAAGTTTTCAGTGCTCACAATTTGGAAATTTGAAATTTTTTTCTACTTTTGATTGGAAAAATGTAAATTTAAAAATTATTTAAGACAAAAATATTCTAAGGAAAAGAAACTGTTGAATCTGCATTTGTTGCAAGATAACAAATTCTAATGCCATAACAAAATAATTTGTCTGATGATAATTTTTATGCTTTTTAAACACAATGCGTAAATATTAAATAAATTATTTAAATAAAACTAATTAATAGCTTTATAAATGTTTCTCTATTTTATTTTATTGTACATGCTAAACTTACTTGTGTAGAATATTAATATATGTACATATGATACATATAATACGTAAATATTATGTGCGAATATATGAAATCATAAATGTCTATTCTAAAATTTTATGTTAATAAATAAAGGTACTTGAACCTAGATACATTTGAGATATGAATCAAGGTATTTTATTCTTTTATTATGCCTAGATAGAACTCAGAGTTATAATAAAGCTGTAACGCTTTGAACGGAAATAGGATTTATTTCTTCTAATTGATTAATTTATTTTCATCGATCTAATTCCTAATTATAATTGAATAGATTAGATTCGAAATTTTAAAAGTTTTATTAAAAACAAATAGGTTTTTGAAAGTTTAAATGTAGTATGACTTTGAATATATATTCGAGTCACCGGATTTTAGAGCAACTCGAAACGAGGAGCGGTCCAGCGTCTCTGTGTGACACACGCACTTTGCGGTGCATGCACGTGCAATCGCACAGTGCACTTCGAGACGCAAGCCTCCTCTTTAAAGAGTCCCTCTAATGCAGTCGCGCGCGCGCGTGTAGTAGTACCATGAATCACGTGTCGTTCCCAGTTGACTCAAGTCCATTCGTCGGAGCCGACAATAGCTTTGTGCCGGTCGTCCGGTTAATGGTGGATGGATAATGTAAGACCGACTGGGGGGGAATAGTCGTTGCTCTCTTCGAGGAATGCTAATATGACGGACAGTCGTCGCCGTACACTTGGTCGCTCTGGTCCCCACGCGGCCAAAACCGCGGTGCCGTTCGAGGTGCTCGTAAATTTCGGGAGAAACTCGAAAGAGAAAGGGGGAAGCCTTCCAAGAAACGCAATTTCATATAAACACCTCGTTATTTACGAGCAATCTTCTTATACCTTCATATATCCGCTCCTTTGGTCCATCACGGACTGCGCGGATGTGAAGAGCGCATACTGTAATTGCCGGTTTGTTACGAACTTTGCAGGTTCCAGCAATCAGATAATACATAAATTAATTTCGATATTTGGATACTGAAAATGTAAAATTTGTAAAACTTCTTCATTTTGCAGGAAATTATTGTCTATCTTATACAGATGAGATGTTTGTGTAAAAACACATTTGTTAAATTTATTTGTTTTTTCAAATAAGAAATCTTGAATGTATTAAGCAAATTAAGTAAAATTTAATAAATTAAAAAATTTAATAAATTAATAAATTAAAAAATTATAGTGTCTGGATTCATTTAGAATTTTGAAATGTTAAAATTACAACGGTCAATTGTCAATGACATATTTTTTTCATTAGTGTTAGTCTTTCATTTTAGAAGTTTAAAACATTTCAGTTTTAAATAGTACACTTAACTTTGAAAGCTTCAAGATCATTGAAATTCAAATCTCTCGAAGCACTTTGTAATTTTTATACATACATGTTCGCAAAATTCAATATTGTTGAGCATATATCTTCCCACTTACTTCATCAAGATGAAAGGCATAGAGCGTATTGTTAAGAATATTATTAAGATCGAAACAATACGAAGTACTCGGCAACGGAGAAGGACCTCGGCTACTCTCGCAATGCTCGAGAGAGTGCATAAAGCGATTCTCGATTTCTATTCCTGATGTTGTTGGCTGGGCACTCCGTCTCGATTTTCCTCCCCTATATATATATATATATATATATATATATATATATATATATATCTCTCTCACGGAGCGATAATAAAATAACACACAACACGCTCGACTTCACAGGACCGACCAGTCACGTTATGTGTATAAAAGTCATTAACGTATTCGGCGGCCTCGCGCATTTAAATGATGCCACAATGGCGCTATTCGCGCGTCACAATGGCGAGCATATACTTGTCCGATGCAATGGCCGTCGTTGGTCCACTTTGACTTGACGACTTGAGAGGGTGAGGGGAGAGGGAAGGAACAATAACCACTATCGATACTGATCTGTCTATTTTGTTCCTTTCTTCTTTACCGGCTAACGGAAGTTTAAGGCGGTTTAAGAGTACGTTTTGTGCGCTAATCGCGACAATTGGTTTTTGCAAAATGGTTCAAAATCAACTTAAACTCTTTTCTTCCTTCTCGCAGATTATCTTTATACAATGCGAGATTTTCGAGAAAAAAAATTACAAATAAAAAATACTAACAATTTGTTTAAAAATGAAAAAAAAAAAAAATCTGTAAAATCCCGAGATTAACATGACGGTTCTTTTGAATTTTAATTTTTGATCAAGTTAATCAAGTTAAAAATTCGACGTCTCGATCGCGATATTTTGGTTGCGATATCTCGATTGTGATATCTCGCACCAATTAATTACGCGTTAAATAGAACACTCTTCACACTTTTCGTACTCTTCTCTCTTGCCTCCTCGTCGTCGCACAATACCTTATGCACAACAGCCGTGCCGGTGCGCAAGAGGTGCACAAGAAGCACAGGTACTCGACTTTCAATGACCGCCCCTGCTCCATTGTACGCGATTTCAAAGGGTATAATTACGCTCACCTATGCCACGCTCGAATATCGCCGGGTTTTGTGCGCCCGCGTGAATTATCCTCGGTTCGATCGCGTCGATTCTCGATAAGACTCGTCGCTTTTTAACCCCGGTTGTCCCGTTGTTCATCGACGTTCGGGGTGGAAGTTGATTAAAAGCGGAGCGCCAATCCGGAGTTCCGACAGGGAACTAGCTTTCGAATACGACGCTTGTAAAAGAGATGCCTGTAACGCAATGTTTTCAAGTCTCAATAACTTTTCTTTCAAATTTTTGAGGAGAAATTTCAAATTACAAAGGAGAAAGAAAAGTCTCATGACAGCGAGAGAGAAAAAGAGAGAGAGAAAGAAAGAGAGTGCGAGAAAGAGAACAATTCATAATTGATTTATTTTAAAAATTTAATAAACAAATAAACAACATCGTCGATACTGTCATAAAATCAGAAAAAAATTTTATAATTCAATGTATATTCGTTATATTTATAATTTCCATAATCTATAAAATATAATTTTCCTAATTCTCGCTTTCAAAGTCAATTCCAAAATTCAAGTTTTGGAGACACATTTAAATATATTATATAGTAATTATTATAATTTTAAATAATTATATAGTAATAATAATCATATAATTATCATATATATATATATGTATAATATTTTGAATATTAAAAATAGATAAAAGTTCTAAAGAGAAGAGATGAAGCTGAAATAAGAGGCGTGCAGGAAACGAGAAAATCGAGTTCCCACATCCGGTCGCACGTGCATGTTTCAATTAATGCCGCAGCATTGCAGGCACGCGGCGCGTAGAGCGAGGCGAAACGGAGAGTTTTCGCCAACGGACAACCATCTGTCCGGGTTCACAAATCATTTCTGCGTTGTAAAGCGTGAGCTATGGCGCGACTAGGCACGAGTATGGGGCGACCGCGATCATTCATACCGCTCGAACTAGTCCGATCGAGTACCGCCGCGGTCCATGCATCCTTTCGAACCAGTCCAGACATTAAATTCGCGGAGATCGCTCATAAATGTCAGTCCGAGTGAGTTCACGAGCGGTCGTAATGACTTTCACTGCTTGCCAAAACAATACGGGGTGCACGAGATTCACATCGTCAAACTAGAGAGTTTCTTGGAGATACTCGGAAAATATTCCTCTAAACATTTCTAGATTATTTCATTCTATAAGATAACTCATTTAAAACATTTTATAATATTTTACTTACAACTAGAATGAGATATAAATAAAATCAAAAGGCTACAAACCAAGCTTGATGTGTTTTTGCCAAAAAGTTTTTTGTATAAAATTACTTTTACAATCATTATCTACGCCTTGCTTCCTACTTTCTCTTCCTTTACGTCTTTTTTTTTCTATTACATTTGATTTTGACAGGATCGTTTCAACGACTTGATTATACATGGCATTCTAAGTTCCTTAGCTGCAAGACTTTCCGTTAGTAATATGGATTAGAATACACAAAATTGAGCTCTCACTGGGTAGTTTTTCAATGCTACCTGTATTCTGAATGAGTCCATGAAGAATGTAGTGAAGCTGAAAATTACATACGCGATTTTTGTTTAAATAATTAATTTTTTCAATTTTCGTATTATTTTTTATTATTGACTATCAAAAATTCTTCAAAAATTGAACTTCAAAAATTCATACGTCACAGCAATAAATTCCCCTTAAATGCGTATAATTCTCCTACTTTCTTGTATATCTGCATCTGTATTTTAATTACAAAAAAAATTATTTAAATGTATCGAAATCAATAATGAAATAAATGATTGAGTATCATGTTCTTAGTATCATGTTCGCGACAGATATTGTATTTAATATTTAAAATATTGTATTTAATATTAAAAAAAAAATACCAATTTGGCAGTATTGTGAATAAGCAGAATAAGTAATTTTTCTCTGTGACTTGAAACGGTAATTCACTCGCGTCCAAGTTTACGCATACCTACGGCATTTCGGCAACGTACATCTTGGCGCACAATGGCCGCTGGGGAAATTCGCCGACAATGAACCCTCTGGAAACGATTCCGTGGTCTCGCATAGTGGAAACACGTATTCTCCGAACCGAATGCCACTTTGAACGCCCGACTGAACGTCGAATGACGCTATATATTGGGTGCTCTCCTCTCACCGCGAAAAACCTTCCGAATAAATACTTTCGGGAAGCCACTTCGAGGGCCAACTTGCCTAAGCGTCTACGCGAATTTGATCTCATAATAGCGTACTCTCCATCTCGAGTCTACTCGCGAATTTTCGTGAATCTCGAATTCGCGATATGAACACGTCAAATTATTATTATGTTGACAATATTGTGCAAAACCTCGAGAATATTGTGAAATTTGAAAATTTATGATATATTAAATAACAAATCTCATCAACATTTCCGTTTAATTCAACGAAAATACATTATATAATAATAGCACGCTATGATAAATAAAATAGCGACAATATAATATGTACATCGGTGAATATAATGTATGAATTTTCGCTGTTCACGTGCAATCTAAAAATGAATTTAAAAGAAATTATTTATTAATCAAAAACGATATAAAACTTATAGCAAAAATACATGTATCACTAATTTTAATTTTAAATTTAATGTTAAAGAATATATTAATAAAGAGCAAGTATTAAAGAAAAAATTGTATATCTTGACAGTCTTTTATAGGTATTCCAATCCGAATACTTTTTATCATTAAAATTCACATTGAAATTCAACAATTTTTTTTTAGTGATACAAGAAATGCAGAGAGAAAACAAGAAAGAGAGGAGGATAACTGTTATCCCTCAATATAGAGCCGCATTTATCAAAACCCGATATAAATTATTTGGCCTCCTGCAGTTAGCGCTTGCTAGCGGTAGAACCTGTCGCGAGTGGACGAAACAGATCCCTGCAGCAGATCAACGTAATCCTCATACAAACCCGAAGGTTTGTTAAGGGGTTGTATCCTTAAAGGAAGATAACACACTCAGCGTGGAACAGAAGGAGGGGTGAGAAGGAGATAAAAAGACAGGGGAATCGAAAAACTGGAAGGAAGCGTTCGCAAGGGCGATATTGATACACGACGTTCGCGTTATAAAGAGAACCTGATCCGGGCAGCGACCCGCTCATTGTCCCGCCGCGATGTATTTGGACAGTCAGTTGTTAACGGCAATGAGACCCGCCATTGTGGCGCCCATTCGCTGTGGACAATCGACTATTATGGCGGTGACTGCCTTCCGCGCGCGCACGTCGCGTTCGGCCATAATTACATTACCTACCCGCGTTTTGCGCCATGCCGCACCGGACCCGCGTTAATCCATTGTTATCGCGAACGTATCCATGGGTGTCCGCAAGCGCGCCTATAGCTACTGCAGCGAAGGAACGAAGGATCGATTTCGGCCGATCAGCGAGCTCCCGTCGATGAGCTTTCGAACGTCAAATACTTATTAATGGTAAACAACGTGAGCAAAAACTTCTCCTTTGTCATAGGATCTTGTCACGTCTAACCCTCAACTGCAACTATTAAAAATCACCTAAGTTACAAAACATCCTGTTCGAAGAATAGGATAAATCCCCACTATAGCGATGAGAGAGGGAAGCTCTTTTATATTCTGTTATTCTACAATGTGCTTTTTGTTTCTTCTTTTTTACTATTCTTTACATCTTGCCTTTTTGCTTCTTATCCGGTTTTTTGTTTTATGTCACCGAAATAAAAAATTAATGAACTTCAAAAGAAACAAGAAATTCGTAGAAATACAATTGTTGATAAAATAATTGCAAAGGAGAAAAAAGCAAAAGATAAAAAGTAAGAAACATGAAACAAAGAGCACATTGTAGAATAGGCTTTACACCTAGTGAAATAGTTGTGGCAACTATAAATTTGACAACATTAAAAAGAAAACCATTCAGTTTATAATAAGAAGCGCAGCATTAGATGATCTTTTCTTTCGTGGCATTGCGCAACATTTAAATTGTGCAATATTTTTTCATTGATAATTTTTGAAACATGCAGAAATCAGTATGTTTGCAAAACTTTTTATTGTATTGGAAAACTTA
>Ga0157364_1005066_pt1 | contig 13323 bp, 9 predicted proteins | sample AttsexASBM2_FD_111476 | JGI IMG/M metagenome (GOLD analysis project Ga0157364, IMG submission 111476) | Fungus gardens microbial communities from leaf cutter ant in Ribeirão Preto, State of São Paulo, Brazil - Atta sexdens ASBM2 | ecosystem: Host-associated > Fungi > Mycelium > Unclassified ... | reverse complement strand
GAAGCGACCTATACCGTTACCTGTGATCTCCCTATCTGCTTGATTTCTACGAGTGATAATAAACCGTACATACATTACAAATGGCGACGTACGCCACGCGCCACCGAATTAAAATAATCGCGCATGTTCCTTGCCACTCATCAAATCGAATAATAATGCCCGTTCTCACCAATGTAGATTAATCTAATTTTAATCTTAACTCAACGTATTCTTTATCTTTTTTAGTTCTAAGAACTAAAGTTTCTAGACAAAAAAGAGGAAGTTAAACGCAGATAAAAATTAATTTTAATTTTAATTTAATTGATGACATAAATGTATTATACATAAGTAAATATCATGAGTAACTTTAATATATTTCACCTTGATTTTTAAAGGTAAAATTACATATTTGAATATTCAACAAGAATTATTGTAATATATGTATATCCGAATGAAATAGCAATTTATAATAATCTTTAGTTCCTAAGCTAATTTTTGATCTTTACTTTAGAAGAAATTCTTATTTTAAATAAATCGTACAAAATATTTACTGCAACAAACGTTCGTCGTTTTACGAATCGTCTCTTTCGAATCGTTAATTATAGAAGAGAATTAGTCACGAATTGATAATTATTTGTACTTATGTGTAAATTATTTATAGTTATCTGTAATTTTCTTGTAATTATCCGTAAGGAATAATGAATGCATTTAAATTCTTTATCTGTCGCGAGAATGAGAAAAAAAGAGAAAGAAACGTTTCGGGAAGCACTAAATGCTTGTACGAAGAATCAGCTACCACTATTGTCGGTTAGATTTTCGTCTTGGAAATGATAACAAATTGCGTGTACAGCAACGACGCAACGCGCGACGCGGCGGGATATACGTTACAAAAGTCAAAACAAGCGTCGCACACAGCGTGCATTACAAGTGACTACTATTATCATTCTCAAGGTGAGAGCCAACTGGCAGCGAAGGCGGGCCGCCGTTTCATCGCATGTCATTATATATAATTTCTCGAAACGTGATAAATACTAATAAATTGCAATAGCGATTAGTCTTTACAAACAATTATGAATTATCAACTTTCAATATACCTATAATAAAATATACATATACATATATGATTAAAGTCAAGAGTACCGTAATATCATATTTTATCACTTCGTGGCTCATCATTATTTCTCGAAATATACGGTGATAGAAGTACTAATAGATTCCAATCGCGATTCTTATGAACAATTATGAAGTTCATCATTTCACAGTAAAATATGTAATATAATAAACAGTGAGAGCAAAAAGCATTCGTAATAAGAATTTTTTTAAAAAAAGTCTTATTTGTAGAAAATAAACATTAATTAACAATTTTATACAATGAATACATTCTAAGGAACTTCGCATGTATTCCTGATAGAAGCTAAATTTCTCGACTGTACGAATACTTTTTGAGCATCCAAACAATAAAATTTTTAATTTTCTCTTATTTTTCAGATAATATATTTTGTATAATTAATGCACATTTTTTTGGTGTATATAATTTTTAAGAAACATACAGTCTATTATTTTTTATGAATAAATTGTTAATTATCCAACAAGAAATGATCGTCAATTAAACGTCGAATCGACATCAAATTGATATTGAAATCATCGTATCAATGTCGATTCGACATCAATCGATGACTCATTTCTTGGTAGATAATATTTACTTTTTAAAAATAAAGTTTTTTTAAAAAATATTTTCTCTGTACGAATACCTTTTGCACTCACTGTATATATTATAATAAGTATAATATAATAATTTATATAACATAATGCATATAATAAAACGCATATTATACGATTAAACCAGAAGTGTTACATAATTCTGTTCTATTAATACAGACAGTTATAATTAACAATATTTTCATAAATATGTTTTATAAATATCACGAAGAAGAAGAACAAGAGAAGAACAGGAAGGCATTGTGTGACAATCGTGAGATAAGTACGATTTATTATTTTTATTATATATATGATTAAAATTTTTACTTGGAGATTACTATTTGAATCATTTATATAAGTATTAAATTTTTATTTTCACTTAGATCTCTGTAATAATTTAAATAATTATTTCATAAAAAAAAAAATATATATATATATTTAAAAAAACAATAATGAACATATATAACAATTCCACAAATAATTTCAAAAAACAAAAAATTTTATTCTTTAGTAGTAAAAGTATTCAATAATTTTTTAAAAATAAAATGCATTCGGATTCAAATATATCGCACGATGATTTATTGGCACACAACTTTCAAACAGATTAAAAATTCTCGGTTATTAAATTCTAATAGATTATTGTAGATAAGAACGGATTTAAGAACAATTATTAAATTTTAACAATAAACTACATCACTTATGAAAATGAACTTAAAATATTAGAGTTTCTATCTAATGAAAAATTATAATATTTTATATTAAGCAATTGTGCTATGATTTCATTTACACAAAATTTAACATTCACATATAGATAAAATATTTATTTTCAATACTTTCAATTGTATTTAACATTTAAAAAAGTAATTTATTTTACATTTTGATGCAACCTTATTCAATTTCACCCGTGATGCGTACTCATAAAAAATTTCCACAAAGATTCAAATCGCAACTAACAAGTGGAGGCGTATCTTTGCAATACGTTAACTCTATTGTTCTATCCAAGCCAACTTCTATTCAGACTTACATCCCTCTTGACACATATGAGAGGGTGTGCATCATCTTATTCATCTGCATCATTCGAAGCGAAATGGAATCCTCCGGCAATTTATTTGCAATTCTTACGTCTTAAATACCGTAATCGCCAGAAGCAAAAATAGATTTCGAAACTGAGCAATATATTAAAGATGAGGGAGATACAGATTTTGCGAGCGCCAAAAGTCGACAGGTGGAATTTTCTCTAAAAGACCGGTTCTCCGTTCTTTGAGATGCGCACAGAATTTCGTTATTTGTTTATGGCACAACGATTTGCTTCGATTCCACATATTGACACGATTTTTTTCCAATTAAATGTCGCTGTTTCGGCACGAGAAAAAGAAACAGACATGGGATGGCGCAAATTAATGCGTCGTAAAATTCCTTGACGTTAATAATGGCATTATTAACCGTCTCATTCGAAACGTTTCGAGGACATTCGGTACGTTGAAGAAACAAGAGCAAGCTCATCCAGGAAATCAGTATCCACATCTTATACCACTACATCGTTAGCTAAATGATCATTGACGACGTATCGCTGTATGCAAGTCCGTGTCAAATTACAATCTCACTCGCCTTGCAAACGGTTGCAGCGACTTTAACTAACGGTTGAAGCGTCCCTTTCGTTGTGCGACGATATGCACATACGCCACTGAATATTTATTAGCCGGTATTTCTTTATTTGCCTCGTTGTGATTGTTAAACGTGGACAATTTAACACAATCCGTTCTCGAAACGAACATTAACGGGCGAATACTGAGAGATACAATTAGCATCGCTATCGAAGCGGATAATTAAATTAACGCGTTATGATTTGATAATGTTTTCCCCTTTTGGCAACGCGTGATTGATGTCAAGGTAATTCTTCGTTTTCTGGTCTTAAGCTTGACCACACAAAAAGCAAGCCGCGTAGCAATCGCTTTACTTAAAACGAACGATATCGAAACTACAGAAAAATGAGCTCGCACGCTGGATCGGCTCCAAAGATACATGTATTATTTCGAGTACGATTCGGTGCAATACAATTCTTTATTGTGAGAAAGAAGTTTACGCATTTTAGGCGATTTGGAGAGCACACAGTCATTAGATTTATATATATATATATATATTTTTTTTTTACTGAATTGTACTTGCAAATCCGGAAATCATTTAACAAAAGAAAGCAACGGTTAATTTTTTAATTATTTTGTCGAGCCATGTCTACGAATAATTTTTTTGTTTTAATAAAACTTTTTTTAATTAAAACCAATTATTATTAAAGTGACTTATATATTTACACTATAAAATAAATAAGATTTTGTCGTGAAGGCTATTATTTTATAGAATATTTATGAAGGAGAATATTAGAGACCTGTTTTTTTTTAGCTGAATTCCTTGCATGATTCATCTCTCTATTTTCTCTTTTTTTTCCATGTGGAAAGAAAAAGAATAAAATGGACTATGCAAAAAATTCAGCTAAAAAGAATAGAGTTCTCTAGTATTTCGCTAATAAACACTAAACTTTACACAAAGTACACAATAATAGTATTCATCATAAAATCTTATTTATTCTATTATTATAGTGCAAAAGTCACAATTTAATTGATTGTAATAAAAAAAAATGATTTTTATAAAAATAAATAAATTTTCGTAGAAATGGCTCAAAAAAATAAATCGATGCTTTCTTCTGTTAAAATATGTCCTAAAATTTTATCTCCTGAATCTCCTAATAATAAGATTATTTTTTTTATGATTTTAGAAGTCAGTAAGTGAAACTAAGTAAAAAAAAGTGATAAATTCAACAATTCTGCCTGCTCCCCAAAGTAAAATGCGTAAATTCCTTTAAAAACTTTCAGAAATGTGAAAGCTAGACATTACTTGTATCTCGATACTTGTAATCCAATAGAAATACCAGAAAAAAATAATTTTCTATTTAAAAAATATGTAAAAGTATAAAAATAAATATTGTTATAATAAGCTAAAAAAAAATATCAAAATAATTAAACAAAAGATATGTGTTACTCTCACGACGGTTTTCTTATCGATTGAGATGTCGGTCCGATCGTTGGATCTCTTAATTCCTAGCCATCTAATTTGCCTATCCTCCAAAGGATCAAATCCGGAATCAAATTAGCGGAAAACGATAAAGCGGCAAGACAGAAAGTCTTTGTAGGGTGATGTCGTGGCGCGGCCGTGAAACCGGTTGCGTGGAACGTGCGCAACGCACGCGCGTGAACGTGCGCTGGCGTACGCGGTCGTCATGCCAGCGCATACACATATGTGTCTGTCTACGTGTGGAAACCCGTTGACAGTAAGGTGAGCGATAGCTCGTCAAGCTAGCTGCCGCTGACAGCTGATGACAGGCACACACACATACGACCGAGACCACACACAATAGGCGTTCGCGAGCGTGCCTTTGCAACTACGTAATGATAGTACGACAGTATTTCTTTTCGGACGGTGCCTACCAATTCATATGGTAATCATGGCCCGGTGCTATCTCGCCTTTATTAAATGCACTGTGCCTGACCCATTTCGCTTGTCAGTCTGGCTCCAGGAATCTCTGAGTCACTCGATCTATGTATCACGCGACTAACGCGCTCCTCTGTCCTGCTGAATCTTAGTGTGTTTCTCCCTTACCACCTTTCTTGTCTTCGAAAGTCGACGCCCGGCGGTGACCGAGACACGCGGAGAAGAATTCGAAAGAAGTTCTACTTTATCCAGATATCCGGATTACTTTGAGCCGAAAAAAAATTTGTCAAAGATCTGGAGAGAATTATATTTTTTAGGAAGAAATGTTCTTCAATAATAATTTATGATGTTTAATGATATTTTAAAATTAGTAATAATGATCATTTCGTATTAGATTTTATAAACATCTCGTTATGGTTCGAAAAATTGAAGTATTATTAACATATATATCGAAAAGAAAATAAATCCGCAATATATTGCTTGATATCATTAGATTTTTATGGCTTTAATATTCTAGTAGCCTAATTTTTTTCTCAACTTTCCTTATCGCGGAAATAATAAACCAATGGTCCGCAGAAAATCGGCCAGCGTTATAAATTTTAGTAGTTTGTTCAGTAAAATATCGTACGTTATGTTTCGTATAATGAATGGCGATAGTTTTATAGAGAAATATCATGGGTTTAACGATGTATATTCCAGAAATTCAAAGCACTTCACAAATATTTCAGTGGCATTGCACGAATCCGCAGAAGCTTACGCGAGATGTAATACAAACTCCCACGACATTCCTAAATGAGAAATCTGACCTACTGTACGGTCAACATATACGCGACATTTTCCGTAACAAATAAACGCATAACATTTCAATCGACGAGTGACCTTTAAAAAAGACGAATGATAAACTAGATAGTATTTCGCAATGCAGTAAGTCTAATATACGAGAGAGAATCATTTCTCTATATTGTCGATAGAAATGCGTTGATAGAAAAGTGACACATTTCAAACTTAGCAATTTTTTAGTAGAATCTTTAATTCTAAATTGTGTGGAATAACACTTTAAAGAATATACGCATTTTATTTTTTTTTCTTTCTATATTATACGCTCAATTATATATTTTTTATAAAATCACGCTATGAGTTGTCAAAATTCAAACACTGCAACTTTTAGGATATATTGCATGTATTTTTAACAAAATGAAAAAATTATTTAAAAATCAGATTTTTCTATATTGCATTTGAAAGTAAATATAAAAGGGTTGGCGATTTAGAACTTAAATTTGTTTCAATAAACATATTTTTAAAAAATAAAATTAAATTAAAAAATTTTCATTTAAATTACAAAATTATTAAATATAAATATTGACAATTATTGTACTGTTTCATATGTATATACGACATTCATGTTTTTATATAGTATTTCCAATCATATCATTTTTTGTAGAAATTAGGTATATAATTTCTTCATTAATATAGTTTCAATCCTTCAACAAACTATAAAAAATATATTGACTTTAAATACACAAGCCGTAGACAAAGACAATATTTCAAATGTTTCGCTTAATAAGCGGAATACGATGTTATCGGTTTCAATCTTACTGCCTTAATTAAACGTTGTAAACATCATTGTGCAATCATACGTTATTCTCGATATTATTATCTCAAATTCCTGTGCGCCACAAGTTCAAAGTTCCGTGATGACGATGACAACGGAGATTCCCGTGGTATTAATTCCTGTTGCCTTTATCACGAATGGCATGAGTACCTCGTACCAATATTCCCGTATCGCTAATCAACGGGCTTGTTTCGTGGTTTCATCGTTAGCGATAAATAGCTATGGTTATTCGGTTAGAGCAGGGTAGAACGGAGAGCCGTCCGACAAGAAGAAGACCGGGTTGAAGAAGGAGCGGGGAGGAAGACGGGTTCTCATAAATTTAAGCAACAATTAACATTCAGAGTTAAGGCCTGTGGGAACGGGCTATTAGCCACATGTATCTGTATCGCCGTGAGCGAACAGAAAAAAGCGCCGTCCGACACGAGGAGTCCGTTTAGGCCGTCGCGAAAAGGATTCACGCGCCGCGTGAGAGCAAACCGCGCCGCGCGATGCAAATAGGATGGGGACGAGGAAAAATGAAAAGGAGCGCGATGCATCGCGCCGAGGTCGCAGGTTAAACTGTTCTCTCAACGGCATGCCTGATTTATTAATCATTCGGTGCCGCAGGCTACCTACGTTATTATCCTCTCTCGCCTGCCACTTCGTTTCTCTTTCCTCGAATGGGAGCTGTCCGCTAATCTTTGGTTCGCCGCTCCTGTCACCGATCAGGATCGGTTATTATCATCTATTAACATATTACATATTGCATTCCATAGAAATTAGGCTATAATACAAAATGCATAACAATGGCTAGCATAAAACATGTATGGACTCATAACCATGTTATGTACACTGTTAAAAATTTCATGAAATTTAATATACTTTTAAATTACACAATTTGAATTTAATTTCATGACGTTATATTAAATTTAATGTATTTGTAACTGAAAAGTATATTTGTGTACATGTACGTATGAAATTTAATGTATTTTTCATGAAAATTTATGAATTTTAATGTACTTTTCACAAAATTTTATGAAAAGTACATTAAATTTCATCAATTTAATATACACATTCATTACATTTAAGTAACTACTGTAACTTAATTTTTAATTAAATCATTCATTATTTTTAATTCCGTTCATAACCACGAGCTTTATTTACATATACACTGTTAGAAATGTAACTACGAGCCTCCTTTACGTAAATGTATATACACAAATATACTTTTTTAGTTATAAATACATTAAATTTAATATAATATATTTATATCATGAAATTAAGTTCAAATTGTGTAACTTAAAATTTAATGAAATTTAAGAATATTTCTAACAGTGTAAGTTAATATACGGATGCTTATATATACGGAAAAGGATGCCTTTGCTAAAGTATCTAAAAATTTAGTTATATACAGATTTGAAAATAATTTTATTAGACTAAAATAATTGTCATAGAATATTCTGGTTACTAGAATGTTAAAATTTTTTATTACTCATCATGTTTGAGAGTCCTATATACAGTTGGAAAATCTGTGTTAATTCTAAAGTTAAATATAGAAACTACTAAAATCAACGTCGCTGTGCCATTATATCCAGCATTCATAAATTATAACAAATATTCAAATAAAATGAGTGATCTCTAAGATTTTTGTATGACTACTTTCAGCAAACATCTCCGCATTTTACAACGAATACGGAGTCCGTCATCCGCTTCAGTCGCCTCCAGATATATGCGTATCGATTATCGGATCGAAGCTGGCGCGACGAATTCCGTATATATTGATGATGCAAGATATTAAATTCGGAAACGGAACCGACAGTGGTTGGGGTGGTAGAAGGGTCTCCTTCGTCGACAGAGAGCTCCCTAATAGAGACGTCGATAACAGTTCCGGCCGTTAATGCGGCGTTCTACGCGTGTGCGCCGCGCACGATCGTATCTCGTTGCCATCGGCCGCTACTCTTTTCGAAAAGAATTCATTCCAATTACGAGCTCGGCCGGTTTCTGCTCGTTTCGACAGATCTGATATCGAGACGCATATCAGGGGTGTGAAATCTGTGATGTCCCATTCACACTCCTGCTATCTCCTTTCATTATTTTCTGCTTAAGTTTTTTTATATGCCTTAGGAGTATGGCACATAAAAAAAACTTAAATCGTAAGCAATAAGGAAATTAACATGGTGGATTTGCTATTGCTTACGTTATGACCTTGCGATCTCTACTTAACTGCCCAATTAGCTTACTGCATACGTTTTACTGCTTGAGTCTTTTGTGTGCCATGATCCTTAAATACATATAGTTATTTTATTTAAAAAAAATTAAAATTCATTTCAATTTTTATATTATTTGCGAAAATAAAATATAAAATTGGTGAAGCGATTAATGCTTCTGTTTCATAAAAATGTGAATATCAAGATTAGTGAATATAAAGATTATTCGAAGCAATCTTTATTGAATCGTGACTTTCAAGCGTTAAGCAAAAATCGATTGGATACAAGCTATGGCACCCTGCGACGGCGTACGTTAAAGGATCTGTTGAGCGTGGCATGGCGGACATCAATTTATGGTGTCCGCCACAACATTTGATTTCGCGAATTTGTAATGTTGGTCGTACACACGAATGTTAATATATTGTAGAGTGGTACCAAATAAAAAATTTTTTACAATCACACACACATATAATTTGTATTAACTGATAAAAAGTTCTTAATTTATTTTTTAATAAGTACGCTGAAAATTTGATCGTATATGTAGTAAAACATTTTGTATGTGATAAATTGATTCACTTAAAATCTTATGTTGAATTTTTAACATATGCACGAGTTTAATTTAATACAATTATGTTATTTGAATATTGCCTTAGGATAATATTTCACATTTTTTAGTGCCAAAATAACATAATTTATGAGTAAGTAAATAAATAACATGAAAATAATGCATTTTAAAACATAAATTCTCAAATAAATGAATAAAATACATAATGCATTTTAAAACATAAATTCTCAAATAAATGAATAAAATACATAATGCATTTTAAAACATAAATTCTCAAATAAATGAATAAAATACATGTTAATTTGATATATCATAAATTAATTTTACTGAAAAAAATGTTTCTACAGTTTGCTTACATAAATTGTGTCACTGATACATTTTTTATATTAATTTTTTTACAAATAATAATTGTATTACTTTCTAACATATCATGTATGAAATTAACACAAAAATTTGAATGGATTGCTGAAATACATGAAATGTGTTAAATTTAACACACAAATTTTCTACACTGTTAGAAATGTTCTTAAATTTTATTAACTTTTAAGTTACACAATTTGAACTTAATAATATTTAAACTTTCATGGCATTATATCAAATTTAATATATTTTATAACTAAAAAGTATATTTATGTACGTGTACATAAAATTTAATGTATTTTTCATAAATTTAATGTACACGTTTATTACATTTAAATAACTACTGTAATTTAATTTTCAGTTAAATCATTCATTACTTTTAATTTTATTCATAACCATGAGCTTCGTTTACACATAAAGGAAGCTCGTGGTTACATTTCTAACAGTGTAACAATATAATGAATAAATTCACAAAAAATCATGCTCTGATTGATCTTTCACAAATGTATTTATTTCCGAATATCGTACGTACAATTGTAATTACGTAAAGATGCATAAATGCGAGGAGTTTTCTTCGTAGCCCTTTTGAGGCAACACCTACGATCACAAAAAACAAGGTGTTCTCCTTGTCCTTTCTCTCTCTCCCTCCTTTCACACACCGATACTACCATCGGCCATGCATCACGTTCTTTGTGTAATGCTACACCGTACGCGTTTATCCGAGCCTACCCGCACGATAAACATCGCACCGTTATCGATATCTGTCCATATCGATCAAAGAGCTCAGGGATAATAAGACCGTCCAACAATGTCGTGGGAGGCGCGTATCGGGACCATCGGAAACAATGTCGCTTCTCCCGATCACAATTGCGACTATCGCTGTCTCGTATTTACGGCACGCAAGACACGCACCTTCGATCGTCCTTACTAAGGTAGACAGACGAATATTTATTATCGAGGTTTATGAATAGAAGTTCGTTTACACGAATATAACACTACGTTAGCTCCATGTTCTCACTTGGATAACGGTATCTCAAATTGGAAATGATAACTGTGTCACAATTATTACTGTATTATATACTACTACTGTTGCTGAAGTCATCGCAGTTCGATTATCGTTTAAAATTAATAATGCCTTAAAACTGGTAATAACATTCTAAATGGATATATTTTCTCGCTTTGTGATAGTATTTTCAATGGCCCTTATTCAGAATGATAAGTATGCGCTTTTATGCTTTAAATTATGAGCCAATGTATACAAAGGAGGAGTTTATTGAAGTACTTTCTTTAAAATAAAAATTTAACGTTTTGAAAGATAATGATTAACTATACTTATTTTGAGTATTAAAAATAGGGATGCACCGGATCGCAAAATTATCGGATACCGAATAACGGATATCCGAGCAGAATGTAACATCGGATATCCAAAAAGGCAATTTCTTCGAGTCGAATATCCGACATTTTCCGGATATCCAACATTTTTCAGATATCTAATCGGATTCCGAGAAAGTATCTTCTAAAAAAAGATCTTTAGGGAAAAAGATTGTAATTTTACAATGTATAAGGTATTATGGCATCATGAATATGCATACATATTTCTAGAACATTAGTATAAGAAAAAATCAACAATTTAATGATATCAAATTTCAACCGGATAATAGTGACATCCGGCTATCCGGTTGGATAGTAAAAGTGCCGGATAATATTAAATACTGGATATTTTCCGGATATCTGATGCATCCCTAATTAAAAATATTATGTATTAAAAATATTGTTCATTGCTTTCAATATTCAAAATACGTAATTGTATAATTATTACCTTTCAGTATCAAATTTCTGTAAGGATTTTCAAGATTCAACGTATGAAATTATTGCATTTAATCGTCCATTGTTTCAAACACATAGCAATATGCTTTAAAGTTGAATATAACAAACAAAGCGGATACTTACCAAATGGAAAATCCTCTTCAGAAATGATGCGATCGTTGTAAAAATATTCTGCCTACCACGCGCCACTGATAATTCACCGGATTCCTGGAGGATTTAATTACCGCGAACGACGCACTTCGTGCGTAAGTTTCTATGCGTGTATCCTACGTATATCCGAATGTCAGTGCTTCGTAAGCGACGAAATCCGAGCACGGTGACCCGTGCAGAATCAAAATGCACGTTTTGTATGCGGCAAAACGTATCGGCGATATCTGTACCGCGGTATCCGCCCATTACTGCGGCTTGCTAAGTCCCCCATATGGCGCGCCGACTCGCCGATGGCGAACTGTTTGCACTGTTAATAACGCGCGTTAATCGCTAATTACACAGCGTCTTAATTATCGACTCGTTGTCCATGGGACGGGCGTATAAATAGTCTCCGCGGGAAGCCGAGTGGGCGCATTGATGTACGACGACTCTATTTATCGACACCGAACTCCGCGCGTGACCACGACATTGCTATTATCAGACTGTTATCATCGAATATTTCATTAATCACGTGTAAATTTCATGGATCGATTTTACACACCAATAAATGTATTAGTATCTTAATTACGTATTATATAATTGTTACGTGCACTTTGCTCTCAATGCATTTCCTTATCGAACATTTGTACATTTCCTGCGATAATAAGAAACATGACACGCGACATTGTGACTTTCGTGATTATCCGATATTTTTTTTAAATAATAATCACATTTCCTTCAAGCAAATTATACGCTGTATGTAAAATTGAGCACAAAAATTAAGTAAACCCTTTTTTTATTATTGTAGTAAAGAGAAAAATATATATTACATTTGTAAACGCGTTTTGAAACAGTATCTTAAATTATATCAAACTACTGTCTCCAAATGCAATCTTACGAAAATAATCATATTTATAATTTTCATATCCAATGTGTTTTTCAAAGATAATTATCATCTCTAATATCGATGTTCGATATAATAATCACTTTTGTAGAATCGATGTTTAAAGGAGTAAAATGTCCATATCTATTTACAAAGTCATCCCTGGTCAGAACAATTGCAAGCCGTCGAAGCTGGGATTGTAAACACGGCTACAGATTGGATAGACGAATGCGGCGCCAACGTAACGCTGACGCAACATGTAAAGGGGGAACAAACGAGATAGATATGTCTCTCGCGCAAAACCCAACAGCATATCATCTCGAATTTATCGAAAACATAGACAGATTCTTTTTATTCAAATGGAATTAGAATTCGAATATACGACTACAGATATTTATCATATTCATCACAAACGAAAAAAGTTAATTTTTAAAACAAAGTGAGACATAATTAACTTATATCTTACTGCTTATTTTTAATTAATATTATATACTTCCGTCGCGTAAATTAATAAATATCATTAAACCACTGTTAAATAACTTGAGCTGAAACTGGAACCGAAAGGAATTCAGGCGATGTTGGGAGGCCGAAATTCAGGAAG
>Ga0157364_1005065_pt1 | contig 13324 bp, 3 predicted proteins | sample AttsexASBM2_FD_111476 | JGI IMG/M metagenome (GOLD analysis project Ga0157364, IMG submission 111476) | Fungus gardens microbial communities from leaf cutter ant in Ribeirão Preto, State of São Paulo, Brazil - Atta sexdens ASBM2 | ecosystem: Host-associated > Fungi > Mycelium > Unclassified ... | reverse complement strand
TAATTAATTAATTAATTAAATTAAAAAAATAAATAAAATAAATAAAATTAGAAAAATTAAAAAAATGAAATAAAATAATATTAATATAATAAAATATAATATAATATAAAAATATAATATAACTTTTATAATAACAATAATTATATTAAGATTCTCGAATTTTAAACAATACAAAAAAATAAATATAATAGGCTAATGAAAGTCAGCAACGATAAACGGTGCAATTATTTAGTGAACAATCAATACTCAGATATTGGATTGATATCTTCTTTAATTTGAATGTTTCGACTCTCTTTGGAGTCCTCCTCAGCAAGAATGATACAATCCTAACAGCAAACAGTCGATATGTCGACTGTAAGTTGACTTTGCTAAGTCAAGCCTTTAAAATAACTGTAAGAGTCGACTTTGTACAGACGTCCTTCTATCGATTTTGGACATCTAGTGTGATTTACGCTCATAAAATCTTAAATGTGGAATCATTTCGTCCTTGTTGTTAACTATAGTTAAACAAGGATGAATGCTGTTTATGAGCGTGTGAGCATAAATCGGACCACAGCCTAGAAGATAGTTGACTTAAAGTCAGCTTTAAAGTGGGACATTGTATGATTTAGAGACGTCTGTGCAAGTCGTCTAAAGTCGACATCCATTTTTCACACGTATAGAAGCTATAGTCGACTCAGAGTTGACTTAGAATCGACTTTGTGCTGTTAGGGTAGCTTACATGCCCATAATTCTTAAGTCACTCGCAAATTGATAAAGATGTAGCATTGTTAATCATCACAGAACATGAAGCATTGCACTGAAGCTTTGTTGAACATATTAAAATGTACTTAAAATGTAGAATTGTTAAAATCGAATATAAAGATCACACATTTTTAGAACACACGTCCGTGTACGACATGTCATTTAGATATTACTACATAACGAATAATGCACAAGTAAATCAACCAATCAAAGGCTGTTTTCCAGTTAGGACACAGAACATTACACGGACCTAGTTTCCACCGAGAAAGGTAAGAACCAATAGTTGAGTATTCCCCTGTTACAGTCGAACGACAGGAAAATGCTCGACTATAGTTGATTCTTACATTCTGATCTGGATTAAACTCTCGATGGATAGAGGTTTGTTCGCATCGTATACTCTAAATTAACTCAGAGAGCACTTGGATCACAGGTAAAGTGGCAGTTGGAGCAGTTGCATTCATGTTCTCCATTCATGTGTTGTTCAGTGACATGAACCGATTTAAGACAAGTGAGCATGTCATCCAATCTAATCTGTGAGATCACTCGACTAGAGCACTAGAAACATAGGTATTCGCGTTCACCATTTTTATTCCTTTTCTCACTCCTTGCTCTGTCGCCATTCCATCACTGAGACGAGTTATGATCATTACAGGTTATGATTTATATTTGCTGCTTGAAATTTTGTAGCTCCTTTCATTCCATTTTTACTCTCAAAATCAATTGAATATCTATTGTAATATTAACAATATAACAGGACCTGAAGAGTATCTGGCATTCAGGTTATTTCTAGATAAGGTGACAAATATGTATTATATGTCAATTTGAAGAAAAGGATTGAAATTTCTCATCTACAAGGAAGTATAGTGATGTTTATTCACAAGTCATGTATTTATTTTACAGCAATACATACAAATTGTTGATACGAATATTATCCCCAGGAAATTTAAATAATCGAATATCTTTTTCTGATTTATTAATACAGTTTACGCAACACAAGATATTTTATAAATTTTTTTGCCTCCATTAATATATAATATATAATATTTCAGTTTTTTATATCCTTCTTTTCATCTCTTAATCTTAAATCTTGGTAAAATTTCGAAGTAGAAATATATAAATAGAAGTTACAAGATTTTCAACGGCTTAGAAGCTATAACCTCTAACAATCATAATCTATATAATAACTGTAACCGATCATAATCTTCTCAACTCAGCGGCGAAATGGGAACAGAGCAAGGAATGAAGAAAGAAATATAAATGGCGGATTTGCGAATACTCATGTTTATAGTGCCTTACTTGCACGAATCGGATTGTGTCTCGTTTCGTTTCGGGTATTTTGTGTTACCTTGATTATTTGAAAAGCGTTTTCAAATACAAAATAAACGTTTTTAATAAATATAAAAGTTATATAAAGATTTTGCGTTTCGCGGGTTTTCTTCATGTCCAGATCCATTCTTGGAATGTCTGATGAAGTGGACTGCAAGGTTCACGAAACGTTGGCATTCCAAGAATGAATTTGGCCATGGAAGAAACTCGCGAAACGCAAAATCTTTATATATATAGAAAGCATGGAAGTCTCAAGAATAGTTATATTATATTTTTATATTATATTATATTTTATTTTATTGTATTAATATTATTTTATTGATATTATATTATATTGTTATATATTATATTTTTATATAAAAAATGCATTTATTAAATGCGTTTTCATACAAAATGAATCTGAAATACTTTTTCCGATACAGTACGTTTTTAACCATTATGCATACATGTCCCAATCATATTACCTTCTGAAGTAAGGCAAATGGAGCGTGTTCTTAATTGATTCATGGAGTATGCTCTAACGCGACGCGAACATCTAGGGGAGGCACTATTTGCGCTATGGACGCAAACGCTATCAACGCTGTTTTTGAAACCAATAGCGTGATAGCAAATTCCCTGAATGATCTTAGCGTAACATTTAACCAGAGAGACATATTCGTCGAAATTAAGTTAATATAGGGGATTCTGTTTTTAATCACCAACCAAATTTCCCCCTATAATTAAAATTTTTAAGGTTTTGTAAAATATTTGTAACGTAAATTTTTAATTTTCTCGTAATAAATAACAGAACGCAATCTCAATCTCTATGATGATTTGCTGCTAGGCCGGAATGAACAATGTAAACTAGATCAAAAAATTAATAGTCACACTAAGTAAATTAATCAGATAAAAGGAAAAATCCTTGAGCATGGTCGATTTCACAAAAAGAAGCATATTTATTAGGTAAAAGTTCATGGCGTTTTTTTAATGCCATCTAACGAGAAAAACACCACGAATTTTTTCCCATGTCTAATATATCTAATAAGGCTCTGTAGCGGAATACTCTGCCGCGCTATACCGCAATAGTAATTTTTTTCCATATACGGGAATTAAAAATTGCCAGTAACAAGATATCTCTGATTTTTACATTTATAATGAAATCAAATACACAAGTTGAATTTCGTAGAAACTTTGAAAAGTTAAAGATGATACACAAACAAGAATTACGTTCACTCCAGCCTAGTGGCAAGTCATCAGCAAAGATTAAAATTGAAATTGCATTCATTATGATAAAATTTGAAATTCACACATTACGTATGTACGTTTACTCTACGAAATTCTAAGAGAGAAAAGTTTGATGCCATTCGAGAATAGAATCCCCTCAATCATTCACAATCTAACTTTGACGAATGTTAAACGCTACCAACGCTACATTAGGATTCACGGATTTGTAAACACTATCTCGGAAGGAATAGCGTTGATAGCCCGCAGTTGTGACGTAACATGCTACTATTAATGATGATCGTGTTTGTTAGTGCTATCTGCAACTCCGACCAGTTTGTAACGCTAAATAACGCAAATAGCATCCTAGTCATCATATTGGTTCCGGTGACGCGAACATATTAGAGCGTATTGGGCATGTTGGAGCATGCGACGCGAACAAACCTTAGGCTATTGTGTTCCACACACAGACTTTTATTATAACATTAAACTGCTAATTCCTCATTTTTCCTGTTGTTAGAGAGTATGTATTACTTGTGATACATGCACATTGTAAAACCACGCATGAGCAAAACACCTTATGTTTATATACTTATATATAAACATATACATATATTCGAAGAAGTTATATATACATACAGAATGAACAAAATTAGGCTTATTCAATGCATGAAATAAACAATGGTGCACATGATTCGTAACAGTTCGTGAAAATTAAAAGTTAGATGACATATTGATTCTTCTCTTAAGAAGAACCAATATACTTAAGAACCAATTATAGAGAGATTGATCACATGATCTATTGATCTCTTCTTCTATATATCTACTATCTCTCTTCTATACATGATGATTTTCCATTGCGCATTCACTGCGCGCAGGCAATACTTTTATATAAAGAAAAGTGGGGAGTTGGCAGTCTAGTGTTATAATAGTCTGGGATCGATTGTGGATTTTAAAAGGAAGTGAAAATTATAAAAGTGAGCAAAGATTACTAGGTATTGATCAATTGAATTATGAATATACTAGTGAATTTGCTCACTTTTGTAATTTTCACCTCATTTGAAGATATATAACCTCTGTAGTTCCACATGTATGAAATATTGGAATGCCATTTATGCCTACGCAGGGCCATTAAATTGTCATGATTTTTGCGTTATCATTTAGCATTTGTGGAGTTACATGACATTTTCTCAAAAAACTAGAAAAACTAGAAAAACTAGAAAAACTGAAAAATGTTCGTGCTAATCAAAAATAGGAGCACAAACTCTTACATAACGCATAACATAGTGCATAAGAAAATGAACCAATAAAAGTCCTTTATTTTCTTCCTTTTTATGAAATAAAGAACTCTGATTGGTTGATTTTTTTTATTTTTATGTTTCATGTTTTATGCGTTATATAAGAATCTGTACTTCCCGCTATTAAGTTCGTCCATAAATCCATGCCACAAATTTATGGATTTACAACTACCGGAGACAAAATTTCTGTGACAATAACCTTAAGACGTGAACTTAAACCGATGAGCCAATCAGGATACTGCTATAGATCTACGTAAACTAATGGAAATAGAAATAGTAGTAAACTAATTTATAAGGCGAATTTTAATGCCGTTGAAATTCGCCTTATTGCAAGGTTATTGCGAGGATAAGTTGACTTATGGATAAGTTTACTGCTATTTCGATTTTCAGTAAATTACATAAATTTAAAGCAATATCCTGATTGACTCATCGGCTTAAGTTTACATCTTACGCATACTGTTACGGAATTTTGTCTGCGGCAGCCTTTACTAATCAAAATACAAATTGAAATCGTGTTGCCTAAGAGTTTTTGTTAGTACCAACATTTTCCAGTCTAGTTTTTCGGGAAAATGTCATGTAATCATTTGGCTACGAAAATGAAGAACTAATATTCAATATGGTCATCGTTTCCGTTTGCCATGAGAGCATCACATGCTGGAACACCACACGCTGAAACAAAAGAAGCTATAGCTCTGTGCTTAGGATGCGCTCCTATGAGATACGGAACTGTGGAACATTTTCTGTTGCAAATTTATTTCTTTCATGGATTCCGCCAATGTCTGCGTATGTGCATGTACATAACTCATAAAAACTAACCTCATTATGCGTACTGCTCGACACTATGAAAAACTAAGTACAAGCATGTAAAACAATGTCAATGTCACCAACTTTTCAAAAAGTTATATGACAACTGTACTTATTTTGCAATATACTCTTCAAAAATCACTAATTCTGAAAAAATTATAACTTAAATAAAAATAAAAATCATCTAAATAAAAATCATAAATCTATTATTGATACACTAAATATAATTATTGTATAAGAATAAGAATGGAAGATTACAATGTATTCTGGTGTTGATTATGAAACTCAACTGCATTTCAACAGATATCTTACACAATGGAACACAGTAACATCTCTGTGTCCTAGCTGGAAAACAGCTCCAGTTACCTACAGCGATCATCTATCTGGTAAGGAATGCAGCCTTATGTTATCCTTGTTTAACGTTTAAATAACAAAAAGTGATTCCTGGCACTCGGGAATCTGGAGATTGATTCTTGAAACGAGGTGAAAATTATAAAAGTAAACGAATTTACTAGAATATTGATAATTTCATTGGTCAACACCTAATAAATTTACTCATTTTTATAATTTATAATTTTTATCCCCTGAACATAAATACGGAGATCAATATGGTCAGAATACGAATAAAATATACAGAAAAGCGAAAATGTAAATCAAGATCAAAATAGGTAACGCAAAACAAGATCAGCAATATCCCTATATATATATATATATATATATATATGTGTGATTTCCGATTCGCAGGAATTTATTTTCCTATATTTCCCACCGAGCGATGCGGAATCAATGTAAGCCAATGGTTGCGTTCAGCGAACTCAACAGTTGAGTGAGCAACGCTCGCTACTATTGAGTGAACAGTGCTCGCTACTATTAATGTATTTTTCCAAATCCAAAATGCTGATTGAATGATCTAAAAGAATACTCTAATAACAGCTCACTCAATTATTGAACGCAGCTAATGACGAACTATTCCGGTAGATCTAATGAAAGTGATCTACGGGAAAACTCTTACAAATGATCAGAAATTGCGCATTCCGCAAATTACGCTCAATAGGATATAGGAAAATACATTTTAGCGGAACGGAATCGACGGAATAAAAGATCAATCACGACCAATCACGAACATTCCGCAGGTTTCCATCCCATGGGAGCGCACCCTAAATTCTAAGGACTTCTTGAAAAGTATCGTATACAAAAAATTAGGGAAATGCTATAATATATGTAACGCATACTATAATATTTCTCTAGTTTTTCATATGCAATATTTCGAAAATAGAGGCCAAGAATCATAAGAGTGTAATTACATGAAGTACTGTACGCGGTACGCGATACACTAATGGTACAGTAACTATCTAGGCAACTAAAAATCGCATACCGAGTATTTCTTTCGCTGATATTACATGGAGTGGTTTGCGGCATGAGCTAGTGACAAACTCACATTAGTATGAATTTTTTTTAATATATTAACTTATTTTTGTACACATTTTATCAGTACTCTTATTTTTTAACAAATTTATTTAATAATTGCGTTTAAATCAATTAATTTAATTAAAAAGTGCATAGCAGTGTATAGTAATGTGAGTTTATTACTAGTCCGTGGCGTAAATCGCGCTCCATGTAACTAGTTGCTTAATTAGTTACTATTAGTTACTGTACTGCGTACTGCGTTTCATGTAATCGTATCCTAAGGGAGCGTTTATTGGCCGTATTCGCATGTCATAATTTGTAAGAATTGACCAATCACCTTAGAATATTCCTTTCTTACAATCAAATGAGGGAGAAATTCTTGACTGTGATCACGGAGCAATATGAAGGAGATCAAACTCGAGGTCTGAAACCACGTGACAATACTTCCAACTTTTTCCGACATGATAGTATTAAATCACATCTGCCGGATTTTCCATGTGTTTTCCTACACCATGTTTCGAGCTCACTTTTTTCGTGACAAGCCGCTTAAGTTTGATCAACTTCTTATTATTCCATAACTGTCACTTAGTTCCAACGAGAGTTTAATCCGGATCAGAATGTAAGAATCAACCAACTACAATCGAGTTATTCCCATGTTATAGTCTAATGAGAGGGGAATACTCGACTGTAGTGATTGGTTCTTAGTAGTTGATTGGTTCTTACATTCTGATTAAGATTAAACCCTCGGTGGAAACTAGGCCAGTGACACAGTATAAGTATATACAGTATGGACACTGCGTACAACATGGACATGCTAAGCATTAGCATTTTTGATGTAGAGTCTCAGAAACTTATACTCATATTCACAGTCAGGCCTTATATTTAAGGCTTCCTTGAATTTATCTTTAGATACTCTACGAATTATTTCATTGGCTACTGAGCATCTAAAGATAAATTTAAGGAAGCCTTAAATACAAGGTCTAATTATGAATATGGGCATTAGGAATAAAGGGACGAAGCACAAAGTTCTATTTTAGGTGTGGGAGGGGAACTTAGACCTGTGCGGGGAATCATTTTTCGCCGTCTTAGTTTCAAATAACTTACACTTGGGCTGTCAAAGTCTCGCTACAAATGCTTTGAAGCATCCCATATAGCACAGAAAGATTGCAGAAACATTGCAGAATGATTTCACTGAAACATTACAATATTGCATGGTGGTTGCGAAATGTTGCTGAATCGTTGCAAAATTCCAATAATGTTAAGATGTCCGCTTTTGTTATATTGCAACAAAATATTCCAGCAATATTGCAATGTAATGTATTTGGATAAATTTTTTACGAAGATTCTAAAATGAAAACTATTTCTGTACATATATCTCACTAATTTTAATTTTTCTACAAATCGCATTTCTAGTGATATATGCTTTCCAAAAGTAATTTTTTATGATAAAACCATAAAATATTCCAATAAATGTAATATTAATTCTGAAGAATAAAGCATAAAGATAAAGCATGTGTGTACCCGAATAAACTATAAATATTATCCACATTAATTAGTCGCTTGGTAAAGATTAAGTTAATCGCAGTGATTCTCTTTAATTCGAAACTACTCCAAATTAATTGAAATCGATTAAAAAATGACGGTATGAAATTTATCAATAAAGTTGAAGCGCTGATTTATTTTTGCGTTCACATCAGGCACAAATACATCATCGATCACATAATTAATATTTCGATAAATCGTTTTCAGCAACTAATTGCTTAGCATCTTATCCGATAATGTTGATTGTAAACTCGATATTATATAATCTTTTGATTTCATATTTAAAATAAATATAAAACTTAGCTAATAAATGGCCGTCAAATAATAGATCAATAATTTTTTTATTTAAATATAAAATGAATTATATTAATTATATCATAAAAACAACTGTTAAACTAAAAGACTCTACTACATAAATATTATAAAAACTTATATTTTTGTATTATTATTATTGTAACAATTAAAGAATTACAATTTGTGGAATATTACAAGCATATTACTGACATTTTGCAGGCATATTGTTAATTTACATTTTTGTAATATCACTGCAATGTTACATTGCAATCTGCAATATTGCAATATTGCAGCAATATTACTTCAATCTTCTGTGCTGTATGGGATTTAATGAACCAATTAGAAGAAAGAATTTTACAAACTAATTAAGAAACGCTTCAAAGTTTTTGCAGCATCGCGTTGATCGTACCGATATATGTCTGTGCTCTGCCTCTCTTTCTCTCTCTCTCTCTCTCTCTCTCTCTCTCTCTTTCTGTTTAATATATAATTTCGCTCATTAAAAATTAAGAAAAATGGTAATGTGCATAGTACCAGAGTCAATGACAAATTATTCGGAAAAATGCAAAAATAAATTTCAGAAAGTATTGGAACTAAATATAAAAATTAGTTTGCACAGGTAACAAGTTATATTAATATTATTAATATATAATATTTTTTCTTATTAATATGAAAAAGTACTATTTTTGTTGATACTATTGATATTAGTTTTTGCTAACATTATTGATTCAAAATAGTAAAATATAAAGAAAATTACATTCATCAATATTAGATAACATTACATTTGCTCTAAGACTATCGACAAAAGCTGTAGTGATAGACAAAAGTTTACTAAATTAAGAAAAGGTTCTAGTCAGATTCAAAATTTATGTATTCTTTACCAATTCTTTTGGATAAGGATAAGGAAAAGAAAGAGATATCAAAATAATGCTTTTCGCATTATATTTTTTATATTTCAACAAAAAAAAATTAATTTTTAAAAATGTAGAAAATTGCGGCTGTAGCCTACGGGTAGAGCCTACGCATCAGAGCATGCAGCGCGTATGTGGCCAATTGGCGGGAAATCGACCGTTTATCTGAGACAAATAAACCAATGCAATTATTAAAATGTATTAAATTTGTGGGGCTATGAACCTCATTTTATTTGAAAAAATTTTTAAATTTACAGAATGGTAGCCATTTGAAATTAAATGTCAATTTTCACGAATTTTTTTTACTTTCAACCTGTTCAAAGAAACACGCTGCATGCTCTGATGCGTAGGCTCTACCTGTAGGCTACAGCCACAATTTTCTACATTTTTAAAAATTTTTTTTTTGTTGAAATATAAAAAATATAATGCGAAAAGCATTATTTTGATATCTCTTTCTTTTCCTTATCCTTATCCAAAAGAATTGGTAAAGATACATAAATTTTGAATCTGACTAGAACCTTTCCTTAATTTAATAAACTTTTGTCTATCACTACAGCTTTTGTCGATAGTCTTAGAGCAAATGTAATGTTATCTAATATTGATGAATGTAATTTTCTTTATATTTTACTATTTTGAAACAATAATGTCAGCAGAAACTAATATCAACAAAAATAATATTTTTTTATATTAATAAGAAAAAATATTATATATAATATTAATTTAATTTAAGCAATTCCTGGCTTATAAGTCAATTTCTCCTCCTGCTCGAAGAACAAATTTTGCTGCATTTGATTTTTCTTCTTTTTTCGATTCTTGCTTATTTTGCATGTAATATCTTGATTTTTGATTGATGCAAAATCCAGTTCAACAAGTCATAAATTGCTTAAAAATTTTGAATATTGCAAAATTCTTTTACAGGCATATTCTACACACTTTTAAGATGCAAAAAATGTAAAAAAAAATGGATTCTTTTTTACTCTCCAAAATAAAACCTCCTCTTAATTCAGCATAACCCGTATAGCATAGAAACTTGTAGCAACATTGCTGCAATATTTCAATGTTGCATATTGCAATACAATGTTGCAGAAACATTGCGAAGACTTCTTTTTGTAATATTACTTCAATAATGTTGCAGCAATATTTAAAATATTTTCAGTAAGAGACACAAATTGACATAAGAGTCATCCTCTCCTTGTTCAAAAATCAATAAGAAACTAAGACAAGAATGACTTTTGTCATTGTGTCGATTTGTGCCTCTGCTAGAAAATTCATTTTAAGTGTTAAGACTTGTATATATTGTATATAACCCAATAAAGTAAGGACCTGGACATAATGGAAGAATAGGAATTAATGATCACGTTTACACAACACTCGGGTTTCATAACATCTGTAATTATGAAACTGATCAATCTCATAACTACATTCAAAAAATAGAAAGACAAAAGGCTACGAGCCTAAAATTAATCGTTATAAATTAAAATTCCGATACTTATAAATTAAAATTCCGATACCATTAATAAATAAACATGTCATCTAATTAAAATATAAAACTTTAATTTGCTAGTAATAAACAAAACAAATCAAACATTCCGATCTGTTGGATCATTATCAATATAAACAAAAATAACAGTGGAAAGATTACATAGATAAGATATATAAAAATTAAAATTCGCTCTTAATCGTAGTATTAATTATCAATCTTACTCAATATAAAATAAATGTTATAAGAATGTTGTAATCGATAACCATCGATGACCATGTATTTCTCTGAATTGTGTATATAGATTATAGACAAATATATTTGTTTCCTCTGAAAAATGGAATGACTGGTTAGTTTCTAACTACGAATATTATTAAACCCGATTAATGTCCCGAATAATTTCTATTAATATGAATTAATTTTAATCTCAGGTCAACTTCTAAAGATTAAGAAAAAGAGAAAAAGTAATTTGAATCGAAATTAAAGTTAATCTACATTAGTGGAAATGGATATAAGATGTAAACATGTCAATGTCTATAATTTATAAGAATTATGCCTACAATTTATAGACATAAAACAATTAGAAGTAAAACAATTAGATTAAATATAATGCACAATGGACACAATAATAAGATATAAGACATACAATATAAAAAATTAGAAATAGGAGTTAAATGTAACATACAATGAATACATATAAAATATGACTTCATAATTAATTATGTCTATATTTTATAGGCGTGTTCTGATATACACAGCCAGTACTGAAAATAGTTCACGTTATGTATACTGTAGATTTTCAGTACTGATAGTGTATATCAGAACACACCTATAAAATATAGACATAATTAATTATGAAGTCATATTTTATTTGTATTCATTATATGTTATATGTAATTCCTATTTCTAATTTTTTTATAGTTAAATTTATATAGTACAAAATCTTATAATAAATATTGCAGTAACATTGTAATATTACAAGCAATGTTGCTGCAAGTATTATTACAATCTTTCTGCAATAATACTGCAAGTATTCCTCCGTACAAAACCTAATATTGCATATATATTATGTATATTGTAATATTGCTGCAACATTACGTATCAATATTTTTGAAACGAACATTTTTACATTGCTGCAATGTTGCTAAAATTTCGCAATATTGCAGCAATGTTGCAATTCTGCAATGAAATATTTTTGCAATATTTCTGTGTTGGGAAACAATCAATAAATAAAATCCTAAGTATAGCTTATGCTAAATATATTTGAGCAAAATGTTCATTTTTTTTTTAAATTTTTGAAGTTATAAATTTGACATACTATGAATATCTTTAAAATTCATGTTTATATTTAAATTACTTTTATTTAAATAAAATATACTGTCATTTATATTTTTATATTATTAAATGTATTGTGAAGTATAATTAAATAATTTATTAAAAAATTTATAAAATTTTTACAATTTTAAGCTTTATTATTCTACAATGTATTCTAATTAGAATTGTGCAATTCTTCCCTAGGTTTTTATTGTGTTTTCCAGGAAAAATAATTTCGATTGGAATCCATTCCAAACCTTTCATTAATAGCAACCTTAACTTTTATGTCACCGTACTACCTGTTATATGTGTGCGATCTTTGAATCCAGCATGGCGGCCCTCCCCTCTCCGCAAATGTGCCTTATATGCTCCGTCCCTCTATTCCTAAGTCTGTGATCACATAACTCGCCACCATGTTGGAAAGGTATTTATAAATTGATTTGAGTTGTTGTAAAGCTACAGAATGATTTTTCTTCTAAAAAAAAAAATATATTATAGGTAATGTGTAAAAAATATATTATAGGTAATACATATATACATATATATATATATATATATATATATATACACAGAATGAAAAATTTCAACGTAATGAAATTACTTTGAAATTTACATGGTTGTTGGACCACTTACCCTAACTCAAGAGAGTACTTAATCGTAATTAAATACAATAGAATACAAATCTATTCAATCTCTGATTTTTCTCTCTTTTTTTAATGCATATTTTGATAAAAGATAGTTTCAATGTAAGATCTGTTTATGTATTTGTGATACATGTGTAAAAAATATGAAAAAACTTTTTTGGTATATTAATAAATTATTTTTTCACAAATTTAATTGTTACATATATACTTTTATATATATATATATATATATATATATATATATATACTTATATATATATATATATATTTATATATATATATTTATATACACACACACATATATATATATATATATATATATATATATATATATATACTTACAGACATGTGTATATTACAAAT
>Ga0157364_1005064_pt1 | contig 13325 bp, 9 predicted proteins | sample AttsexASBM2_FD_111476 | JGI IMG/M metagenome (GOLD analysis project Ga0157364, IMG submission 111476) | Fungus gardens microbial communities from leaf cutter ant in Ribeirão Preto, State of São Paulo, Brazil - Atta sexdens ASBM2 | ecosystem: Host-associated > Fungi > Mycelium > Unclassified ... | reverse complement strand
TTAGCAAAATTTATAATAATATGGACAATAATAGTTTCCATTATCATGTTCGTTTACAGTCGATCGCGAAAATATCTAATAATTCATTCTAGACCACTGGAAAGCACTCGATTTCCATTAAATCTTGCATCAACTGCACAACTGATGTTCTACTAAACATGTTCTCATTTTATGGAAGGAATGCATTTTTTTTTTACTGGGGAAAGATTCATCTTAGGTGTTGGTAGGTTGTTTACAAAAGTTTTTCTAAATTGATCTGAATCTGAAGTTACTGCAATTATTGTAAAAAAAGTATATGTAATATATTCTCATTTTCCAACGGTATCCTTATTAGAACCCTAAGCATCATTTGTCATTTGCCCTGATAACAAAAATTTAAAGAAAACGAACAATCAAACGAAATTAGGTCTTTCTAATAATTCTGATATTAGAAGTGCGGACAAGCGTAATAGTAGAAAATTATATAAATCGTGAATTAATAGTGTGCAAATGGGTAATCAATTGATAGCCCGTTTTAGACCGGCCAGCCAACTCAGTCCACATGGGTAATCACGGATAAACGTATGTAATTTGCGTTCATACGTAACACAGCACAATAGCGTGATGTCGTAGGTTCGCGGAATAAGTGACTAGCCATCTTGCTGTGCATGACGAGATTCGGATTCTCTTGTTGTAAGTTATGTATGTATTGTACAAAATGACGATGATATTAACCGATTGAGAGATGAGATCGGAACAGATCGGAACGAATGCAACAAGGCCGATGCTGTTTTCGTTAGCGCATGCAGGCTTAGCTTGATTTCTCGATAAAATTGTGGCACTAACGAGATCGTCATGCTATGCGCTTCCGCCGAAGGATATATAAAACGGCACGCGCTTCTATACCCGCACGCAGAGTGATGTTGTTTGTCCGATTGCAAAAATGCGACCACTTTCGAGTATCTTACTGCTGCTCCTTACCTGTCAACTCGCTACGCCGACACCGATTTTCGATAGAGGTGGTGTATATTGTAGTTATTTATAAGTGCTAAATTAATTACGTCCTATAGTGTAGAGGATAATGAAGTGCATTGAAATAATCGATATTATAGTTGAATTAAACACATATTTCAGTTTCTCAAGTTCTTGAAATGAATAGTTGTCCCGATTCAAGAGAGAAAAAAAAAGAATATAGTGTCACGGTTTCCAGTTTCGTGCGAAAAGAAATGGAAATGTTAGTGTGTCTTCCAGCAAGTGGTGTTACATTGTGTCGTCTGTGGCGCTTGCTGGAAAGCACTTAGTATCCAAATTGTTTTGTAAATTTAAATGAAATTTAATTCAATATCTTTAAGCAAAGATAGATATCTATGATATAACATCAATAAGTATATCAATGATTAAATGTTCAGATTCCTGATTTACGCCATGATTTATTCCAAATTTACAAAATTATATAAATTAAAAAAGAATTTAATAAGATTGCAGTTAAATTATTGTACTACTCAATTGTGTGCCTAGTGACCAATCCTGTTACAAGCCCTATAAATTTTTAATATCCTGCTGAACGCAAACATTTGTCGTAGATGGAACAGGTCGATCAACTGGATTTGGAGAAACAATACGAGATTGGTTTAAAATGATCAAGGACCGAATTGTGGGAAAATGGCGTGAATGGTTTGGTAAAGATAGTCCAACTCCGAACTTATCACCACAGGATATTTTGAATATTGATAAGACTTTAGAGAGTCGAATATCGAGTTATCCAGGCTTGTTCTTAGATTTGTGTAAGCAAAGTTCAATAACATGAAATTTAAGAATCAGTATTCATAAAATTTTTCTTCAATTCTTTGTCACATAGCAAAACTCGCGTTGGATGTCAAATCACGTGTTTATGCTTCGCTACGGAACATAATTGAGCGATTTCGACGTTTTACGTGATGCGTCACTCGCGAATGTTGTATGAGAGATACAATTAGGATTACAGCGTATAATACCACGTATATTTTTCAAAAATTTCCACGAGATTGCATCCTTCTAAACAACTTCTAGACGACTCAGATTTAACTTTCGTATTTTGTCAATTTTTTCGTACTAATAGCTAGCCTATCGTTCGACCCAAAACGAGATTGGGGCGTCCGGATTGGTAACTGGTACATCATCCGGAAAATTACAGGCAATGACTACGGGGACAGTGATTCGGATGAATGGGACGTTATGCCTCCTATATTTAGGACCGACTGGACACCTGATTTCAGTAAACTTCCAACAGAAATTCCGAAAACTACACAACCTTCAACGATTACACCAAAGATCGAATTGACTACATCGAGGCAACATACAACCCAAACTGTTACTCAAACGCAATCAGATTTAACTTTTACTGAATCAACTGCAACCACCGAAGCTATTGTGACTTCTACCGAATCGATTCCACTTACTACCCAAATAACTTCTATAGAGCCGAATATAGAAGTTGATTCATCAAGTGAAGAAATGATAACTTCCAGTGAATCTGTTGTAATGAATAGTGTACCGGTTGCAGCACCTACTGATTCTACATCTATCGAGTCAATTACCGAATCAATTGTTTCGTCAGTTGATACTACTATGTTTTCTGTCACATCCACTGATCTAACTTCTATCAAATCGATCGAAACATCTATCGAATCTGCAGTTTCTAATGAAGCAGACAATACGTCTTCTAAGGAATTAATTACTACTACTACTATCAATGTCTCACCCGAAACATCCACCGAACAAATTTTACCTTTCCATAACAAGCGAGTAGAAGATAATGAAACCGTTAATAAACGTACCACAAAGAAACCTCGTCCAGCATCTGCCGAAGTTATAACGTTTTAAAGATTGTATATCATAAAAAAATTCAGGTATATATCTTCAATGGTTTTTAATAAAGTTTTAAGTATGTAAGTTGTAAATACATATTGATTAGATATAAAAATATTAATATACTGAAAATTAAAAAGTCAAAAAAATAATAGCGCATTAATTCAATATAATAAATTTTTTAACAAGGCATTGTTACAAGATGTCAAGAAAAATGTGATAAACAGGTTTTCATCAAGAAGAATACACGTTTATTCCGTAAAATTTATTATAATTCCGGCGCTATTCCATAGTAAAATATAATAACTTTTACGTCGATGATTGTGTGGTCTTTAAGATGGCTTCTTTTACTGTAATAAAAAAAATGTGTATGTATTAAAAAATAATATATCCTTTTTTTTTATTTAAAATCAACTTTTTAACATGCACATAACCAATTTTAATACAAATAGTTATAGCAATAGGATAGCACACATACATTTACATATCTGTAATTAATATATAAAGCATGTTTTCCCTCAAGTGTATATTAGTTAAATATAAAAAATATATGTATAAAAAATTCAATTCAATTCACGTATATTCAATTTTCACACAAAATTGTTTAAACCTTAGCAATTTTCGTGCATACTTAATTTTATATTAATATAAAATGCAAATGTAACACAGAATAAACTTTAAAATAAAATAAAATTGTTACTTTGTTAATATATTTGTGATTCATTGAAATTTTTGAGCAAGGGAAAGTTAATTATAAACTCACAAGTTTAATTTTTTTTTTTTGAAAGATGTAATCTAATTTAGTAATTACTTTTAAAACAATTTGATTACTATAGTAAAAGTTTAATTTTAATTTTAATTGCAGTGATACAGATAATATGTTAGTGTAAGTTCAGAATTAAATTATTACGCAGCAAAATGCAAATATAAATAATTAAGTCTTATACCTATATACCTATATATAAATAATTATACAGTTTCTAAATTTATACTCTACATCATCACAAATACTTATTGTATGACATGAAAATATAATAGTGCATGTAAGATTATTGTATTTTCATATCATGGAAATAAAATATTATATTTTTATACTATGTATTAACAAACTACTGGAATATTAGAACATTACATGATTAATAAAATAATAAATAAATCGTAAAAATATACATGTATTTATGCTGTTAAGAATAAAAAAAATAGCTCATACAGAACAGAAGTATGAAACTTAAAAGATTTGCATGCTGACCCTGATTAAGCAATAAGAAATTGCTCCTCCAGAAGTCTGTAGTACAAATGATGATCATTTCTCTATTTCCTTCCCTAGAATGTAAATAAAAAGCGTATACCACCGTAGCATGCATAGACATCAAACCAAAGGAAAATTTATTTCTGAATTGCCCATGAATATTATGTTATCAATAAAAAAAAATATTTAATATTTTTCATTTTTATCATTATTCTCTCATAAGTAAAACATGTCACACAACTATTGTACTTTGTGAGAAATGTAAAAAGTTAAACCAATCAAATTTTATAAATCTACTGAATCTAACTTTTTAACATATATGAACATTTATCATGTATGTATTTAAAATTATCTATTTAATAATATTAAGAATTTAAATTGCTGTAAGAACTTTCAATATATACAAACTGATTTTATTAAATAGAATAGTGCATTAATATAATCAATTAATTGAATGAAAACAAAGAAAAAATTACACCATCAGATAGAACATACAATTTAAAGACAATTACAATATTGATATAAGAAATTAAAGCCCATGTGATTAAAAAAAGAAAGAAACATGCATAAGATATTTGATACTGAAAAGCATTAAGAGAATAAAGAAATTTTTTGTAATATTATAACATTAATGTTAGAGTAATAGAAATGTTTATGGAAGAAAAATATTCGAAATATATTATTTTGCCTACCTTTTTAGACGCTGCTCCAACTTTACTCTTTTTAGTACCCCTAACTTTCTTCATTCTGTTCTTGCGTTCTTTACGCTGTTTTCTCGTTTGTTTTTGTTTTTCAAAGAGACCATGCCTTGCTAACCTATATTTAGGTTCAAATTTCTTTGCAAAATCCAAGGTGTCATAGATAAGTGCAAATCCAGTAGATTTACCACCACCAAAATTAGTTTGAAAGCCAAACACAAAGACAACATCTGGAGTCACTTTATACATCTTGGCTAATTTCTCTCGAATCTCGGTCTTACGAACTGATGGTTGGCCAGGATGAATAACATCTACGACCTACAATCAAAATAAATTGTATAAATTCTCATCTGGGATAATGAATTGAAATAATGGATACTCGAATCTCACACTCACCATTTGTTTTCGGCATAAAAGTCGATTGGTCATAAACTTTCTCGTCCTGATGGTAGCTGTACCTTCCGTCTGTAAGCAAAAATCAAAATACATTTCTTTACTTATAGGTTAGATTAGGTTACTTATAAGAAATCTTTAGAGTATCGAAATAGACGAATACTATAAATTGGTAAAGACAGATAAAACAAACTTCAATTAATTTTATGATCTATTATCTCATAAAACATCACAAATGATCGCAAACAATTACAAACACGTATTTCTCAATTGAGGTTATGTCACGTCATGTTTGATTGACTTTACTGTATTTGTAATTGATACTTTCTAAACATGATATACATAACGCGTATTTTGTTAGATGCTAATGTTAAATATTTAATTGAATGTTGTACGTTTCGTTGGATGATTACTATAGAATTTTTTGATACAAGTTACATACCATTTTGTTCAGTTATCGTTGTTTAGCGTATCGCTTGGAAAAAGGGACGTTCGGAAACATGCACTGCCATCTACGAAAGATTGCACGGCAGCATCGGTATCCGGACATTCGCGTGTATTTTACGTTAGAAAATACTGTATTGTTTATATTTACGACCGGCATTATCGATTAAAAATAATTGAAAATCCTTCATTTAATTTTCAAGTTTGATGTTACCACGTTTAAACAGTTCAAAATATTAAATCGTATTAAAATTTGACAGTTAAAATTTGTAAGTAAACTCTCTTAATAACTTTAAAAAATCTTAACTTGTAAAATAAATTATCCCAAAAGCAGACTTCTGTACTTTGAATTAGTACAGCGAGAATAATAAAAAAAGGCTCCAGAAAAAAAGTAAAGACAAAAGCATGAAAGTCTGTGGTGTGAAATTTGTAACAAACAAAACAGAAGAAAACACGAGATATTTTTTATATCTATAAATAATTTTTTAAAGAGAAAGTGTCATATCGACCGAAAAAAAACCTGCATGATCGACGCGCGAGTTTGTGAAGGAACTGGGAACTTTCGAAAGAGACCGACGCTGTGCGCGTAGCGCTTCCGCCAACGTCGGCAGCTGATTGGCGCTCAGCCGTCGGCTCGACGACCGACGTTGACCACTGCCGTTCCCTAGGAAGTTTCGAGAACATACACTGCAGGCGGCAATATCGTTAGGCGACGTGGGCGCACGGACTACGGTGGATTACGGAGTCGCACGGAATCCGGGCTCAGTTTCGTACGTGAAACGTTGTAACACGGACGCGAAGGTAGAACGGGCGTCGCACGAAACGTGCGCGGTCATTCTCTACAGCGACACTCCTCGTCGTTTACGCAGGTAAGTAATTCTCGCGAATCGCGGGACTCTTCGCTCTCGTAATCTTGTCGTCAGGGAAGACGATCCATTCGCCGTAGCCGATCTGACGGCGTGGACCGGGAATGAACAACGAACTGAACGGACAGCCCAAGTCGCGCGATCGATCGATCGGTTGGTCCGCTCGCGATATTCGTCCTCTCTTTCTCTCTCCCTGAGAAACGTGTAATCGGGGATTAGCGTGCTCGCGTAAGGCGTAGACATTTATATAAAATTTTCCGGAATCATTGTCCACGTCGGGAATTCGGGATTTCATCGCGGTTTTTCCTGGCTTAGCTCCGCGTAACGGTCATCGAAACCAGCGAAGGGGTGTGGGGGGCAGGAGCGCCTTGGCTTGGCGGACGGTCGAAGGTTGCGCGGCGATATATTTCACACGATTGCACATTGATGAACGTTACGAAGCGGGAATTGAACTGATCGCCAGGCAAGTATGTACCTACTCTCTCGTTGTAACAACGAGCTTGAAAAGAAAGATGGAAGCCAATAACCTGGCTACCAAGTCTGCGGGCACGCTTGCCCGACGACTCGTGTCAATTAACGATTCACCAAGGCATCGGCCACTGTTAAGAAAAGGAGATTGAGATAGGGGGAAAAAAAAAAAGAAAAAGTAGAGTCGTTTATCACGAGGAAAACGTGTTTTTCTCGTGATAGCGTAAATACGTGCGTCGAGCGTAAAAATTCGTCACGAGCGATTTGGTAAATTCTTCGTTACATCGATTTTGTCGTTCGATCGACTTGGGAACCCGCGTGCTCGGTAATATCTATGGAAGGCTCTAGAAAGCTCGGAGAGGCGGTCTTTGTTCGGGAAGCGTCCACAGCACGCGCCTCGCCTTTTGAAATACTCCGCTCGCTGGTCTATTCAATCGTATACTCCCAGTCCTACTGTAGACGCCATTTTGAAATTCGCATGAATTCCGCATGGGTATTTTATATTAATTTATATTCTTTGAGTTCACGAGCGAGCACACGACTTTTACCTCTACAAACACGTGTAAAAAAATTGCATGAAAAAATGTCTGCATGCGTTACGAAGTTTGAAATCAGTTGTGGTAAAAATGAGAAAAAGGAGGAAGAAACAAGTGTTTGTACAATTGGGCATTTATGCTTCAACAAGACTTTTCTGTTTTCAGTTTTGCCATTTTCACTATTAACTACAACTTGAAACTCGAAGTCATTAAGCCGGAAGTTCTCTCATTTGGACTACTGGTGCTAAATGCTCTTTTGTTATTCATTGTATCTTATATAACTTGAACTTGTTTATTAATTTACATATTCATAAAAATAAATCAAAGTTACATGTATTTATTAAGTTACATGTGTCTGATCAAATCTGACCATATTGAAATTTATGAGCCTAGATTCAATTATGTAACACTAGAAAAACGATTTTCTTCATTTAAAATTATGAATTATGAGTTAAACTAGTCTACCTTTTTGATCTTGCAATGCGCATATATGTTGTAACGTCACGAGCTGTTTAGTTTACCAATATAATGAATTTATTTTTCCTCGAATTCTCTGATGTCGTTTTATCGGCAGTAATATTTTGACAGAATTTTTTGTGCATTATATCATCAGGTCTATTCTTGTAGCTGTATATTCAATGTTTCTTCAATTTTCTTATGTTATTTTATCAGCAGATTAAATGTATCCATTTAAAAAAGAAAAATGTATTCAAATATGTATTCAAAGTTTGGTGTCAAACAAGATATAAAAAATTTTAGTACAGTTCAGTGCAAGTGACAAAGAATAGACCTATTTAATAGCGATATAAAAAAATTAAAGCCTTTGTTATAGTATTTTTTCTTGTTTACAGCAGCCAGAGTGATTTAATATAACCCTAACTACTTAACACATCGTGAAAATGGTTAAGGAAACTACATTTTATGATGTATTGGGCGTGAAGCCTGGATGCTCGCAGGAAGATTTGAAGAAGGCCTATAGAAAGCTCGCTTTAAAGTATCATCCTGATAAAAATCCTAATGAAGGAGAAAAGGTTTGTATGAATCTTATCATTTAAAATACTTAAAATATTTATTGATTAGTTTCTATGTAATAAAACATAATATAATATTATAAAATATACGTTTTAGTTTAAACAAATTTCTCAAGCGTACGAAGTATTGTCAAATCCAGAGAAGAAGCGTATCTATGATCAAGGTGGTGAGCAGGCTTTGAAAGAAGGTGGCATGGGTGGCAGTGGCTTCTCTTCTCCTATGGATATCTTCGATATGTTCTTTGGAGGAGGATTTGGCGGACGAGGAGCGAGGAGGAGAGAACGCAGAGGTCAAGATGTAATGCATCAATTATCAGTTTCCCTCGAGGAACTTTACAAAGGAACTGTGCGTAAACTGGCTCTGCAAAAGAATGTTATTTGTGAGAAATGTGAAGGTAACGGTTGTATGGAGATTGTAATTTTAAAAAGATCTATATCTGTGTAGACACGGAGAATATGATATATTTGTCGTTTTTCGATTAGGTGTTGGTGGAAAGAAAGGTTCTGTTGAACAATGTTCGACGTGTCATGGTTCCGGCTTGCAAGTACAAATCCAGCAGTTAGGTCCGGGAATGTTACAACATTTACAAACCATGTGTGCAGATTGCAAAGGACAGGGGGAACGTATTAATCCCCGTGATCGTTGCAAATATTGCAATGGAAGAAAGACTATTAGAGACAGAAAGATACTTGAGGTTCACGTTGATCCAGGAATGGTTGATGGTCAAAAGATAACTTTCAGTGGTGAAGGTGATCAAGAACCAGACTTGGAGCCTGGCGATATAGTTATTCTTCTTGAAGAAAAAGATCATGATGTATTCAAGTTAGTAATATTTTAATGGAATATTTATTAGGAAGCTAGTTATTTAACTTACTAATACGCTGCGATCAATTAAATTATAGGCGTTCAAGAAATGATCTGATTATGCGAATGCAACTAGAACTCGTAGAGGCATTATGTGGATTCCAGAAAGTTATTCGTACTTTGGATGGTAGAGATCTAGTGATAACTTCACTTCCCGGCACTGTGACGAAACACGGTGACTTGAAATGCATCTTGAACGAGGGCATGCCGATTTATAAAGATCCATTTACACACGGCAGACTTATAATACAATTTATAGTCAATTTCCCGAAGAGCATAGACCCATCGCTTATTCCATCATTGGAACAATGTTTGCCACCGAGGGAAGAGGTTATAATTCCAGACGGTGCCGAGGAGTGTTTACTTACTGACTTGGATCCTGAGCAGGAGCAAAGGCGGAGAGACACGAGACAAGCGTATGAAGAGGACGAAGGAGGTCCATCGCGAGTCCAATGTGCCACACATTAATTTGATTACACTAACCCTGTAATAAACATAGCCGTTTCTTTCATTTCAAACTCTGTCCCATTCGCTCGATTCTGTATCATGCTAAAGAAAGAAACAAAATGGATATGTAGGCCAACTATTCAATGAGCGAGAAAGATATAATTCTACTGTTTGGAGGTGTGCAAAAAAAACCAGTGAGTACAGCAATTATTGATTCTTTAATTTTATCAGTTACATGAAAATTATATAATTTTGAAAGTAAACAATTATCGACAATTTCATTATGAAAAGATCCAATGTGATGAAGTATCTTACTAAGATGCATCTTATTGAGATATCTTTTATGGACAGGCTTCTCGTAGAAACTTTTAAGCTATTTTTTAGGATATCTTTCTGATATTTTCTCAAGATGAAATCGTATGTAGGAATGAATAGAGAATTATAATTATGGATACAGGATAAATGCGAATGATACTATTACAGTATAAAATGAAACCAACTATAAAAATCAAAATCTTAAACGATTTAGCTGGATCTTAAATGCTTGTATGATTTTGTGTAAATTTGTATACTACATATATAGTCCCTGGAAACGCGAAACATCGAAATGATTTTCTTGAGAACGCTAACTCTACTAAAATACCGCAGTAATATCACGAATTAAATTGACTAGCAATTTAACAAATATTTGATGCTTATTCGCATCTGCGGTAGTTTAGTAGGGTTAGCGTTTTCTGAAAAATTATTTCGGCCGTGAAAAATCATTTCGTATTTCTAGGGACTACATACATAGTATATAAATTCATACAAGAATCATATAAGTATTTAAGACTCAACTAGACCGTTTAAGACTTTGATTTCTATAGTTTATGTTATCATATATATGGTCCTATATAATATGTTATAAATAGTAATAATTCTTTTTTTGCATTCAGTGATTATCTGATAATTTGGTGCTTTCTAGCAAGCGATATAGTCCGATTGAAATCTCATTTTTAATATAATGTCTAAAATGATAACTTTACATTATTTAAAGAATAAATTAATCAATTTTTTAAAGAATTAATTCCATTTTCTTGCGTCCTTTATTAATATCGTTTATTGTTTATCGATATCTGTGAATCGATGGACATCATTCGTTCACTTCTCAATAAGATGTGATTCATTAAAAAATTTTACTTATTTCTTTTTCGCTTATTGTAAATATTCGTCTACATACTCATGTTATTTCTTTCAATAGAGGATTACTAAAAGTATGTACTTATCATTACACAATGATAAGAAAATTTAAATTTATTTAGATGTAACGTAAGGGTTCGATACCATCGTTACAATATAATGAAAGGTATCATATATTCTTGAACATCGCGATTGTCTCTGTATCAATTGTATCACTCCAATAATCAGCTAGCTGCTCGACAGTGATTATTACATGGCTAAAGTTAGAATTAAATTTCATAAATATATATATATATATATATATATATATATATATATATATATACATATATGTTTAATTTTATTTTCCATATACACGATTACTTCCTTCAGATATTAATAACAACAAACTTGATTACTCCAAACCTTAAAGTCTGAAAATTGTTATCTTTTACAGTTTTCTAGAATTTGAAATAACAATATCGGGATGTATCAATCAATGTGGAAACGATATAAACAAGCTTGGTTAAAGCCTTAATGTTATCAATTGTATTAGAGATCTCGAAGAAACTTTTCAAAGTGGGACATTATTCCATATTCGTAGTATTTAATTTTTTCCAGTCGCTTTTGTATACTGGCGTGTGACGATGATAAATGGAAACATAGAATTTTGTTTGCGAACAACGCAAGTAAAATTGGGAATCAGGTTCCTGTGTGTGTGGACGATTGCGCGTATTTATAAGCAGCTTTGTGCAATTATATTGTGTCGAATCTAACTATTTTTCTTTACATTTGCCAATGCTGAGGATTTTATTATATATTTTAGTAAAATCAATGTCACTTAAGAATTTTCTTACCTAGAAATTTGTGTAAACAAAAAATTATGTTTTCATAATAGATACATTTCTACAAGTTTATTCGGTCATTTTCACCATCTTCATCTAAACGCGCATGAACAAATGCTCTAGAGATCTAGATAATTCATAGATCCTGTTGTACTATATTAAATTAATATACTTTCAATACACATTCACACATAATTTACTATATACATGGTACTCGTCCGCAGTTACTATAGCGAATTTTAATAAATAGCCACATATGTCTTGTAATCTTATTTATTATAGGAAACAATTGGTGATTGATTAGATACTTTTTTTTTGAGCGTCTCAAATAAATTTGGAATTGTACAATGGGATTATCGATTTTATGTCCTTAAAAAAATCGGACCTGAAACTCCTCACACAATTTAATTACTCGAAACACTTGTTTCATGTAATTTTCCTTCAATTTCTTATTAATTCGTCGCAATTTAACGCGCTGTAATAATATATTTAATTTATAAGATAGTTTTTTGATTTTTATTAAAAAAATAGTTTACATATCAAAATTAAATTTTAAGTGCCAGAAGATTCTATTATTTCAATTTGTTTCAAGTAATTGTAAAAATTTAATAAATCAAATGATAAGGCATAAAATAAAAAAATGATAAATGAAATTAAAAGTGATAAAAAAATTGATATTTTGTTGCATTTATTAAATCGCATACGCGATCAATATTCGATGACTAATCAGAATCTTATAAAGTTGCAATTATTTGCAATTTGTAATCGATCTACATGAAGATTCATAGTAAAGAGATTTACGAAACGTCGATTCATGAATCGCTCGTTATTTCGACTGTGACTGGCGGATTCAATCGTTCCGCATGAAAGAGAGAGTCATCGCGATTCTATCGAAGGAGGGGGCAGAGAAAAATCCGCGGGGACGACCGCGAAATTAACGCTTGCTCAGTCCGATGGATAGCGACACCGTCGCTCGCGTTGCTTCGCGTTGTGCGATGCGGGTCGATGTTTTTAGCGACGTGCTTAGTGACGTGCGAGTAGTTCGAGTGAGAGAGGCAGAGAGGCAGCGAGCAAGGCAGTCAGCCAGCCGTCGGGATGCCGCAGAGGTTTCTGGGTATGCGGTGGGAGCCATATTTTTTCAATATCAGTTACGCGAAAAGAGCGTAGCGTACGGGGACGGGGCAGAGCATCTGGCGGGCACGGCATTCCGAACGGCGAACGGCGGTGCCGCGCGACGTTCGTGTCGGCCGGCGGTGAGTGATCGGGCGCGTTAAACGCAGGACGGCGAACGCGATCATACGAGGCGCGTAGTCGTCGCCGCGTCCGCGCCGCTACCATCGCTCTCGTCACGAAAAATCATAACCGCGCGATAGCGGGGAGGTGAGGTGAGGTGAGGTGAGAGGTTTCCGTCACTCGTGAGAAACGGAGTAGCGCGCAGGTGTTTGAGAGGGTTAGTTAACTTAACCCGAGTTCGTAACCGCGCGCTCTCTCTCTCTCTC
>Ga0157364_1005063_pt1 | contig 13326 bp, 4 predicted proteins | sample AttsexASBM2_FD_111476 | JGI IMG/M metagenome (GOLD analysis project Ga0157364, IMG submission 111476) | Fungus gardens microbial communities from leaf cutter ant in Ribeirão Preto, State of São Paulo, Brazil - Atta sexdens ASBM2 | ecosystem: Host-associated > Fungi > Mycelium > Unclassified ... | reverse complement strand
TATATAGAATAAAGAATAGATATTTTCGTTTTTATTAACTAAATACACACACACACACACACACACACACACGCGCGCGCGCGCGCGCGCACACACACACACACACACACACCCACACACAGAGAGAGAGAGAGAGAGAGAGAGAGAGAGAGAGAGAGAGAGTATTTAGTAAATAATGATAAAACTCTCGCAAAAAAGTAGAGCGAACTAAACTGAATCGAAAAGCCTTCTATCATTTTACAATATTCGTAATAATTAATAAGATATCAATTACTAAAAATCACCGTCAAATACTAGTTTTCAATAATTTTTTACTCAAGTACTATCAATTTTAAAAAAAACAAGAGACAAAAATTATTTATTTTCTTCTCATAGAATTTTTTCAAAATTTTCTAGTACCGCATTTTCTCATATCTCAAAAATAGTTGCCAATGAAAATGCAGTCCAAAAAATTCTGAAAAAATTCTTAGAACTCTGAAAAGAAAATAAATAATATTTTTGTCTCTCGCTGTTTTTCTCTACGATAGGTGTCCCTACGATAGGTGTCTTTGTTTTTGTTTAACTTATAGGATAAACAAAGACCTATAATATACGTCGCGATCTAAATACACGGTGCACAGGATAAATATAGCCATTATGTGATTCAAATATTAATTCCGCTGTCACTTTAAATATTCAATGGCGGAAAAATGTACGCGACCTTGACACGCGCCTTCCAGACTGCGGATCTTTATGGCGAAATATGTCTTGAGTGACAAGTACTCAGATTATACTAATAAGGTTCGAAGTAGGTACGAAAGTCGAATCATCGGAGTCGATCCAAAACGAGAATACCGTGATTGAATGAATAATTAATTAAATTTTTACCTTATATAATTTTGTGATTCTTTCGACAAAGTGAGTTATCCGTAAATGAAAAAGATATGTGAAAAAGTCATGTGTAAATGTCGTCGATGTTACATTTTAAAAGCTAATCTCAAATATTTATTCAATGGAACATTAAAATAATAATTTAAATCTATGATAATCAAAAGTCCTAAAATATTCCGATTATCTGTACACATATATTATATCACACACTTATCGTCACATAACAATAAATTGCCTGTTATTAAGAGATTTCACGATAATATCTCCTTTCAACAAGAAATTTTCATTATTATTCTTGAAAAAGAATTGTTTACTTACCGCTATCGTAGAAATTGTGCAACTAGTAGAATTTTTAGTCAAGAGAATAGTTGTGTAACTTTAAATAACAATGTTACATAAATTTATTCTGTTTCTTATATCAAAAGAAAGATACCGAGTCGATTCGGTTGCTGCACAACTTGCACAAACGTTAATCGCAGTTTTTAAATGCGATTGGTAATACAATTGAAGCACGCTTCAGTTTAACGATAATTATTTCATTTATGCATAATTAATTCTTTAATAAAATTAATTTAAAAAGAATAATTCTTGTTATTAGATTAAATTAAAAAGCAATAAGATCTTTTTTTTTAATCTTTTAAGATCTTTTAAGATTCTTTTTTTCTTTATTTCTACACATGAGATATAATTTACATAATTTATACAATTTATATATTTTTTATAATTTATTTATTTTTGTGTGCAATATTTTTGTGTGGTTCTCTCTCTTTTTCTTGTTTCTTCAAGTAGTATGTAATAATATAACATTATTTCTTCTTATTTCTTTTTTTAAATAATAAATTTTATTTGTGACGATCAAGGATTGCTATATAATCTTAACACACAGTTTTATATTTCTCGAATATTTTAGCATGCAGGTATATATATTTATCGATCAGAAATAGTTCAAATATCACGATTCATTAGAATGACGGGGTTAATTTGTTATCTTAGTATCGAGATGCGAATTATAATTTGCACATGACAAACGATTGATTCATTGCACCTTGTATATAATGTAACGTGTCCTTGATTGCGAGGAATTGCCAGTATCTTATATAGCGAAGGGAACAATCGTGCCAAGCGATTTTCTACATTTCAGGTATGTGGACTTATTAATGTTAACGTAGTTCAAATAGGTCTCACAGATATCATAAGCATCCGTCTATGTTCAATCAAGCGCGAAGACCTATGGGGGTCACGTTTTTACATGGATAATTTTGTTCCATGTATTTTACAGTTTTAAAACTTTTATGTTATTATGCCACAAATATCGTAAAAACGTATAAAAAATTAATACGCAAATTAAGTAATACACTAGATATTACGATATGGTTAAACGAAAACTTAAATTGAAGTCATGTCCTTTTCCACCAACGTAGATTAACTGTAATCTCGATTCAACTTATTTTTCTAATCTTTAGAATTGGATCTTTAGAATTGGATTAAGTTTAATCACATTGATGGAAACGGGCATCAGGTAACAGTTACCGTTAAGAAAGGTAAATCCGGATTTATGTTGACTATAGAAATTATGTAATTTATGTTTTCCTACCTAAATTCGAGATTAGAATAAAATCTCTTCGATACCGTTATATACGTTCTATATTCGTCTAGATTAGAGATTTATATTCGTCTGATTACTCAGCAAGAATTCTTTGAAAAATTTATCAGAAAAGATTGCAGGCACTCAGTCAATTATATATGTGCAAAATTAGCAGATCGTAATTTTCATTTTTCTTCGTAATGGAGTAATCATCAGTCCGACACATCACTCACAGTCGCGCGGTTAATGATCTTTATTTGCAAAAATACGTGTGCTATTTATTTATGTACACGACGCGCTTTACAACTTTGACCTGGATTTAAGCAAGGATTTAAAATGCACCAGTCAAGAAAAAACGGCCACGTAGCGGCAAACATTCTTGCAATGATTATTATTTTTATGTACGGTCTTGTCTGTCATTATTACTAATAGCCCCGCCGTTACAGCGTCAGTTACATTTAGAGGTAGCACTTGCAAGTGGAACTTTAATGATCGTACAGCTGTTCCACAGAGTGGCAGTTCCACGTTTGAATCATCTAACAAATATCACACATCGTTCTTTATATCAAACACACTTATTTATATATGTGGACAGTTCGATAAATCAGTGACGTTTTTAAAAGAGACTATGTTGAAAAATAAATCGAATTTGGTAAAAAAAAAAAAGAAAAGTAAAAAAGGTCATTGATGTATTAAACTGTTTACGTATATTGACAAAGAGATAAATGACAATGAGAAAAAAATCAATTAGATAAAAATTTACAATCTCATTTTGAGAAAGATATTGCAATGAATGACAATTCGGAAAGAACAATTGGTACAAGAAAGTCTTTTTTTTTCTTGTTTATAAAGGATTATATTTCTTTAAAAAATTTAGTAGTTCTGGGGCAATGATCTCAACATCTGAAACTATGGAAATGCGTAAGACGACAAAGATTTATTCTCGCGCCACTAGTCGACGAATTTTTCGTGCGTGTCACGTGTGTGTCGGCTTATCTACATACCAAGCATGACTTTTGAATCTTCACTTGGTGAGAAGAAGATTTCCATCCGAAAAAGATTTCCATCTTAGATTCTTGGCACAATTCGGTGACGATAAAAGCCCCGTTCTTCATTTTTGTGCATCTCATGTCACGCGCGTAATTCGTGAATGTATACAGAGTGTTTGTGAAATATATATATTCTATGGCCGGTATTCATAGTCAGTTCTTATATTCAAGACTTAAATTCTGTCTTGAGTTGTCATAAACCAATCAGAGAGCCACATTAGTATCTTAACTCTAACAAGTCAATTCATGGGTTCAATGTACCCTATGCGATTTTTTACATTGCTGTAACTTTTTTATAATATAATTTGAAGATTCGGATTGAGGCTGAAAAAAAAACTAACTATTCATAGATATGATAAGCTTGCAAGGATATTTTTTTGCGTTATTCTCAATGTGAGAATAGTCGAAAGTTCAAAGAGAATATTTGGGATCCACACATGACCAGCTTGTAAGTTTTCGGCATTCTGAGGGTACCCCTTTATTTTTTATTAATATATATGTTTACTGAGTTTCGGATAGTAAAAGTAAGTACACGAAAATGTAGAAGTAAAAAGAATTATTTCACTATAATAGTAGAAATTTAAAAATAACACTAAAATAGTAGAAATAGTAGAAATTTTAATCTCTGTCAGTCTTCGGAGATCGCTCAGCCAGGACAGATGTATTGCTTTAGAATGAGTGTTGTATCATCCATTAAATCCTAATAATTATATATACTATACTTAATTATACTTAATTATACTTAATTATACTATACTTAATTATATATACTATAATAATATTTATATATGTACAATTCTTTATCTACCATTTTACATTGTTTAAATAATAAAATTTTATTTATTAATTGTAAACTTATAATATGTAGATTTTTCAAAAATGTCGATCTTCGATAGTTCAAATAATTATATTTTTGAGCGATTCATATCATATTATTTTTTTTGTTAGTCTAAAGAATCAACTAAAAACATCCTACGGGTTTTTGCTTAAACGTTAAATTTAAAAATTTGAGAATTTTTTATCCAAAGTAGTCATTTTTTGCGAATTTTTCCAATAAAATTTCTTTGAAGCATTGTAATTAATTGAAAATAAAATATTATTTATTTGATTCATATTTCTCTGTCTTTGTCTGACTTCGAGTATATAAATGTTACACGTTTTAGCTAAAAAATACGTATTCAAGCTAGAGATATAACGTGATAAAATTACAGGGTTTCACAAACCCTGCTGCGATCGGGAAGGTAACCAAAAATAACAATGATTTACTAGGATTAAGACATTACTTAAGACGGTCTTGAAATAAGAACTGACTATGACCGATCTTAGTATCTCGTCGGTGGTTGCACTAGACCTGTCTTTTTTAACTGAACTTTTGCACCAGTTCAGCTAAAAAAATTGAATAAGTATTAGAATCAAATTCTTATAAATGCGTAACCGATGTGCTTTGTGTTACAAGCGTGCTTTGTGTTATTATTACTGAGATATTAATTTATTCAAAAATTTATCGTAATTTAAATATTTCTTTTTTTTGTCCGAAAGAATGAGAATCCGATTAATTTTTATCTTGGTGATTCGAAAGTTTCTTACTCCTGGGCTAATCTTGAATGTATCTTTTATCCACCTGTTTAATTTCTCCAATCTGTGTCGAAATCCGAATGTATGTTTTGTGTACACTCTGTACAAAATATGCATATGTCAGTTGGTACGCGTAGATTCGTTTCATCATGTCGGTCTGAATTCTGACTCGAACTGCAAATCATTGTGGATACATCATGGTTTATGATACGAATGCAGGTCAAGGCTGAGAACCGCTGCACCGATTAAAAAAAAAATACTTCGCCGTTAGGTGCGAAGACATAATAACAGTTGTCGTAATTAATTTAACGTGCAGGAAATTGATAAAAAATACCGTATACAGTGACAAACGACTGGCGCGAGCCTCTTTTTTTACGCTATCATTCGTCGATCGCGTCGGATAGTGATTCGCCAAAGTACAAGTTTGCCCGTGAGGAAATTAAAATTTATTTATGCAAATGCGGTCTGATACTCACGTGGATTTACGGAAATATGTGTGGGAAAATAAGAAAATTGAAACTAATGTGAATGTCAAATTGAATGTTCGGCTGTTTTCTTCTGCTCATTCGCATACGTGTGCTTTATGTTAGCGTTTTTGCGAACGTGTGCGTTTATATTTATATAAAAAGATGATGCAATTAATTTCTCCGCAGTTTACGTAAGAATTTAAACAGTGACATTTAATTTTTGTCTATGCCCCGTGGCGAACATATAAATAGCACCGATAACACTTCTTTTATAATTTAAAATGTTTCCTCCTTTTTTTATTTTGCAAAAACAAAATTGTTGTGATGATCGAAATCTTGAATTATTATTCTTTCAGACATGGGTTTGTAGAATCTGTCCCTTATACTAGGTTACTAATTTTTAATTTTAATTCTTGTCTGCTCTAATAATTTTTTAGTGATAAATGTTTTTCATTTATCACAAAAAATTATATTTAAATTGTGAATTTTTTTAACGAAAACAATAGGAAAAAAGTCAATTTCTTTTTCTCTTCTTTCAACACGAGGCTGCGTGGCTATTAGCTAATTTTTGTACGTATTGCGTTTCCCGTGTTCGAATGTTGAAAGAATTAACTCGTTGTTGACAATCGCAACGAGAGACACCGGTGTGTCACCGGTAACGCTCAATGTCGTCATTGTCGCACGGTCTGAAAGCGACATTTCATTACGCGTTAGGTACATATCGAGTGTTTCGCACTACCATCCTAATTGTAATCTGCTGACTGAAGAGATTAAACAGTGGCGTTACCGTCGATAGCTTCTGTTTCGTCATCATGTCGGGTAAGCCATGTATTACGTTGATTAACAGGCATCCGGAATTGTGTAAAGAAATGACGTGACTTCGAAATTTAATTTCTTCTTACAACGACTGAAGGATAATTCTAAGATAGATAAATAGAGGGAGAGAGAGAGAGAGAGAGTGCGCAGTGTGGTTTTCCTCACACAGTTTTTCCCCATTGTAATATGAAAAAACATGTAAAAAATACTATACTGCTTTTGATTTATATTCTTCAGAGCCTAAATTATTCACATAACATAAAGAAAGTGATCTATTTTCAGGATATCGAATACCTATATTATCTCTGTTCTGCATACTCCATTAAATAATCGAATAATCTATTGAGATATCTACGAGAAATTATAGGTTGGTATTAGATAATTTCGAAAGTCGACTCGACAGGATTTGCAGATATCTAGGAAAAGGAGATACGAATATTATTACTCATAAAGGTGTAGACACTCAAGAATGTACGCTTGGGTGAGAGAGAACGTACTTTGTACATCGCTGCGTTTGGAAAAGTATACATCAGCCGGTTTAAAAAGAACGAGACGGCGCGAGAGGCTATACCATGTCGCTTTCCGACTCGAGTCACGGTCGAAGTGAAATTGGTGTTGGAAACAGCGTTGCGAAATATGCATACATACTTAACTCACCTACTTTAAGGATCGGTCTAGTTCGATACGGGTCAAGGTTGTCGCATCGCTATGACAGACCCGCAGTAACAACGTGAAATTGATCCAATTGATGCGACGACGATAAATGTGAAACGAGGCGTCGAGTCGAGGTTGATTGCTATTAAACATTCGCGAATTTGACCACGCCTGAATCAGAGAGAGAGAGCGATGGAAATAATACAAAATGGATCAATGACAGTCGAGTTGTTTCGAATCCTGGAATTTTCATGTTGTATTTTCATGATGCAATCAACAAATTCTCGTTTTACTTGTATGACTTCGCGATTACTTGGTTGCTGCGAACAGCTCGAGGCTTAATTAGATTTCAAGTTCTCAATAGTTCGCGATTTTAACCTTTAAATAAGTAGTTGGTTTAAAAATACCCAAGTTGGAATATTCAGAACATCACAAACAAATTTTTAATTTTATAGCATAATATTTTAACTACTATTATATTTTATAGTTAAATTTTTTTACATCAATTATACTTTTGTAGATAAGATAAAGAAATGTAAAAATAATAAACTTCAAGATTTTTGGGCAGTTGGGCAATACTTTTTATTTTCCTTTTCTAGAGTAAGATTTTAAAGAAAGAAGATAAAAAATATTGTACCACTCCATCTACTTACTTTTTTAAAGGTTAATGTCCGATGGCAAGCGACGCTTTAAAATTTTTTAATTGTTTTTTACAAACTTTATTTTGAGCTAAATTTTTTCCAGAAATTACTTTCAAAAGATTTATCATCACTTTCGCGTTACATTGATAAAATCTAAAAGTTGCAGCCATCAACGTAGTAACGAATGTTACGGGCGAAAAGGATTAAGCTCGCGTTTATTTTTTTTTTTCAAAAAAATCATAATTTTTCTTTTGTACATTCATGCTTATTGTAGTAAGCGCTAAAGTGCGCGATAGAATCGTACGTAAACAGCGTAACGTCGAGTCAATTCCCCGTGTAAACGCGTGAACTAATTTCTGCCACATATCTGTCCTCATTGCCGAGGTCTTTAACGTTGCACAAACAACGATTGTACCGTATCACAGGCTGAAAATTCTATTCCCGAGAGTGTCCTTGCGTAGATAGGTCCCGCATGAGTGACTTCTGCATCGTTGCGTATCTTGCATAACGGCGAGGCGCATTACGGGCGTACAGCAACCTGCCTTGTGCTCTTCCCCCCCATAGAGGTGATGACTCCCCGTTGACAGCTTTTACGCAATCGAAATTTCTCTGAAGCCACCCGATTATCGAAAGGTCACTTACCTCTTGCACAAAGTAATTACGTTCGTTCGTTACACGCGGCGTGGCGTATTGACCATCTGAGAGGTGATTAGGCGCGTTACGTTAACGTACCGACAGTAACATTCGCGGAAACTAATCGCACACAGTTGCCGAGATAATTATCGCGAGAGATGCATTATTGCGGATATATCGTAAATTAACTTACGGTACATCTCGTTATTTTTCGCCACTGTTGTAAGTGAGAAAAATGGAGTAATCTGCAGCCGCGGGTAACTAGTGGAAAAGATAGGTAGAAAACACGGAATATTCCGTGAATTGCGGAAGAATGCGTTAAGACGACGATATTATGCATGTTAATCGACTCTGACAAACGCGATGTGAAATACACTTGATAATTATTTTGTGTAGTTTGCAGAAAAAAAGAAGATAGAAGATAAACACTTATCGCAATCGAATAGCTCGTAATTATAAAATATCTCGATGGAATCTCAATATTAATGGCGCGCGTTTCGACAAGTTTTTGGTTAATTAAGATAAAAGTAAAATGGCAAACTTAAAATAATTTCTCGATCGCGGGATGGTGAAACAAGTTTTTTCTCACGCTCTTCTTCTTCTTTTCTTTTTTTGTCTTGGTAATTAATTCTAAACGCGTTTAGCGCGAGTATATGAGGCAAGAACACCGCGAGAATCTAATTAGAATATTATTGATTGGTTCGTAGAACACCGGGGAAATTGCCAATCGCGGCGACTTATGTCCTATTGTATGGTTAAAAGCAATCAGCTCAGAAGAGAAAAGAGAAACAAATCGCTTTATTGTGCCGAGAGCGCAAACGAGTAGAACCAGTTCACGTGGGTGAAAAAAAAACATACACTTTTCACAAATACTATATCATTCCTCGGAGTCCGTCGTCATCTATCTCTTGGAAATTATTGTCATGCGCAGTGGGTGATGTTTTAGATCACGTGTTTCACAAAATATAAAACCATAAGAGCACATATATAAGTAATAAGCCTGACAGTTCGTGATAGTGTCTTCATGTCAGTCAATCCAACTTGGATAGGTCTCTCCCGAAGTCTTCGACTCTACGTCGCATGAGCATCGTCAGCTGTGTGAGTCAATTTATACATCTCATCACGTTCATTACGCACTGATTACTTTACATATATATACATAATAATTCAATATCATACATCACCGGAGTGATGCGAGTATGTTTATTAAATCTCAATCTCGTTATTGAATTACACATTATTACTCTTTGTGACGATTATAATAATGTAAATAATCCTACTTTTAATATTAATGAGAACATTTTAAAAGCAATTCATCACATTTTCAATATATTATACTTAACTAATTTCATCAGTGATATTTCAATAAAATAATTTTTATTTCACATAATCTTAGTTTCTGATTCTTGATAATTTGAAATAAAAAATAAGATTCGTTACTTTTTCTAGCGCGTTTCTATCAATGTACGTAGTTTAATTTTAATCTCGGTTCAACTAATTCTTCATCTTTTTCTAATTCTAAAAATTAGAAAAAGATGAAGAGTTAGTTGAACTAAGATTAAAGTTAATCTACATAATAGAAATGAACATAAAAGAAAAATGTGTGATTATTCTCTCTGCATCTATATTAATTAATTTTAATTAGTTAAATAATCCATAGATAAAAAATATATAATCTGAAATATTTTGTATCTCTATTAAGTCCATATCTTCTTAATTAGAATTCTCGTCTAATCTCGAAATAACATTGAGATCTATTAATAAATTTTCGAATTACGAATTGTTACAAACAGACATAAAAAGTTATGATTTACATATAGTTTGCCACTGATCGTCTGAATGGCTCAAGTTTCGATGTGCGTTCAAGGCAAACTTGGCCATTTTTGAGACGCGAAAAAAAGACAGAAGTATTAAACGAGTGAAACATTTTGAGTGTCACTTACATCAAATATCGTCACTACCATTAATTAAATTGTTGACACAAACAATTGTTGTAATTGATTTTTGCTGTGGATGAAGTAATGATGAAGCAAACTTGTATTCAGTTTGTGTAAAAAGACGTACTGAAAAAGTAATTGCATCGTTCGGTCTAAAGTTAACAGAGTTAACGAACAAGTAAAAAGTTTGATTCAAAGTCAGAATTAGGTAAAGCATGAAACGGAGATTTTTATCTCTCTTGCTAAACTCGGCCTTGCGTATGACGCAAGTTGCACAAACGATTCAATTATAAGATTTGGATACGGTAAACTTTTGATTTACAGATGTTTAGATAAGGCATGAAAACAATATTTGTAATTGATCGAATTAATCAAAAAGGTAAATCGTGATAACCTTAGAACGTAGAACAAATATTTTGAAACACGGTTGGGGATACTCGTGCAATGTACTGTGCACAATTGCTAAATGTCATAAATGCACGATATTCTTATATAAACGCGCAGTCATTTATTTCATTAAAGAGAAAGCTTTGTCGGCCCACGAAATACACACATTGACTTGTACGATTTATATAACGATAAATCGCACGATATGAACGATATATCGTTCAATTTACATGTTTTTCATTGTTTTCTTTAAAATTCTCGTGATTTCTACTATTCTGAAATTATATGACAGGGGGAGAATTTTTATGTTCTTGTCCCGGGTGTAAAATTAAATTATAGTTCTTCTATATATAATAAAACGCAGTAAATTGCTTCGATGCTAAATAAGACCGAGGCATCTTGCAGATGGCACTTTTCCACCAAACGCAAGCAACCGGTCTGTCTGAATTTGTCATCAATAAAAAGATCAGATAAAAACAATATGATAATCATATGTTTTCACGATCCTCAGACAATTTGGTGCCTGTTCAGACTGCGCGCGATTCCTTTTCTTTCTTTTAAATGAAATAATGTTTGTCTCTCGTTGACTAACTAATAAAGAACACATAGAAACTTTTACCGTACGATCCATGACGCATAGAGAAGACAAAGTTACAGGCGAATGTATTGATGCTGTTTTTTTTTCAAGATCTCAACCGACGCGTCTTCGATGTCGTTTTTTTGCATGTATCTTTTTCGAAATTCATGGAACTGGGGTCGTCCATCGGTCGTATCGTCGATATAGCATCAACCAGCAGCAAAACCGGCAAAATCAGTGTTTAGTCACCGTATTTTCATTAGAATACGCCTTACCTTTTTCTATCACATAGAGGATCATCGTCGTATATACATACAAACCGGTTTTAATGAGATTTGCAAATTTCGGTGGCATTAACCACGACATTCATTGACTCGCAAATTGTTCAATGGAACTTGAGATAACGAATTATCTTGCTTAATATATTATACGACGACTCAAGAGCGTGAATAGTAACTTAGTCTACTGTTCATCACACTCTCGAAATAATATATTGTAAAAATATAAGGGATAATACTTTTTATCCGAAATTTATAATAATTCTTTTATGCAAAAACTTTGTTGAAAAACATATTCAAGCGTGTCATTATAATTGCTTAATATTCAATAGTACCGTAAACATGTCAACGCATGCGATATTTATGAATTATACCCAGAAAAAATTAAGCCATCATGATATTTTACAATATTCTTTAGTTAACTTTGAACGTTTTGCGACGTTTTTAAAATTTTTTTAAATGCTTTAAAATAAATTTTAAAATTTAATTTCTCAAAACATCAAAATAATTTCGTTAATGTTTTCTTTATAAAAACTTTTGCTGAAAAAAATATTAAAATAAAGACAATATCAATATTTTAATAGTTAAGAGAATGTCTTTATTTTAATATTTTTTTCAACAAAAGTTTTTTTGCAAAAAAATACTTTGATGCTTTATGAGACTAAAAACTTTCTAAGTTTTTGAAATGTCGCCAATAAGTGTCAAAAAGTTAATTGGAGAGAAAAATTTAAAAAATAATTTAGGCTTAGTATCTTTTCTGGATATAATTCAGAGATATCTACACATGTGTTGAAATGTCTATGATACTGACAACTATTTATATAAGGAATTAAGCAATTATAACGGTGTGCGGATAATGTATGGAGAGATGTGCAATTACGATAAGAATCTAGATTTTAGAACGTTTCTAATTTATCTCTCGCATGATTTTCAAAGTTACGAATCATATACCAGTTTTGTGGAACCAAAACTTGGAGAAGAGATCCATAAAAGAATACGTGACACGCACGACTTCCGATTACAGATAAGGCGTTCGTTATTCATCCGTTCGCAGTTTTTTTAACATCGCCAAAAAGGAATAATCATTATCCTTTTAACGCGTTAAGGCTCGCCTGTTCATAACTTAAAAACTATTATACATTCATATACGTGCTATTATTCTAAAAATGTTATAAAAATCAGTTTACAATGATCGAAACTTACCGATTAGTCACACTTACTGCGCTATTGCGCTGTTGCGCTCATTAAAATCCCCGTCGCTCTGAAGACTTGTGCAGATCTCGCCAATCACTTGTCAAAGTTTCTGAAGCATTGGGGATTTCAATGCGTGACAAAATGTTCTCCCGTAGCGTGGATCTCCCGATACTTTGTAAAGTGAAATACGTGTATAAATACTTTCATACTTTGTCATCAGAAAATAATGAAGAATTTTATTAATACTTTATTTTGAATATATTAATATAAATACGCTATAAGTTTAGACAATAACGTTAAACTAATTAATTATATTTAAAATTTATTAATTTAAACAGAAGATTTAATTTTTTTGTTAGTAAATACGTGTATTTGCTAAAAATTAGAAAGTTAGTGACAGGTATAAAATATCGGATTATAAATATTCGTTAAATAACTATCTGTTAAATAAGTATCCAACTTTCTTTAACACTCTTGTTATTGACATATGCTATCTATGTAGCTAAGGGCAACATATTATTATGAATAATAGAATAAGCTTCCTATAAAAAAATTTACAGCATCCGTATTTTAACCAATCGAAGATAATAATGATTATCATGTGTGTTTATGCAAAAGGATGTAAGTGCAATGCACATCCGACATGCGAGAGAAAACTATAAG
>Ga0157364_1005062_pt1 | contig 13327 bp, 11 predicted proteins | sample AttsexASBM2_FD_111476 | JGI IMG/M metagenome (GOLD analysis project Ga0157364, IMG submission 111476) | Fungus gardens microbial communities from leaf cutter ant in Ribeirão Preto, State of São Paulo, Brazil - Atta sexdens ASBM2 | ecosystem: Host-associated > Fungi > Mycelium > Unclassified ... | reverse complement strand
CTGTGCAGCATTCTTGCCTTTATCGTAGTGATACTGCAAAATGTAGCGAATTTTTTCCTTATTTATTTCCATTTTCAAAATAAAATAACTTTTGATCCATTTCACCGATTTCAATCTTTTTCGCTCAAAACAAAGGTTAAAATGTGTCTTTTGAAACGCACGTCTAGTATTGCCGATGCGATTAGTAGTTGCCAACTGCTGAGCATTTAATGCCATCTGGCGGGAAAAATGCCACGAACTTTTTCCCATACCCAATAATAAAAAGATAATAATAAAGATAATAATAATAAATAATAATAATAGTAGAAAGTAATAATAAAGATAATAATAAAGATAAAAATAAAAGAAAAGAATAGAGAAAGAAGTTAAAGTACTCGATCATCCTGTCAAGTCTTTACACGACTCGACGTCTCAAATGACTGAAAAGAGCATGGCGAAAGAGTGCTGCATATGCAAAAGAGTGCTAATAAATTGATGTTCTGCAATTTGGCTACGAGATCGAGAAGGGAGATACGATGTCTCACGAGATCTCTAGCAGAACTTCAACAAGATGCAATGAAGTACCTATTTTTAGAATCGAGTAAATTAAGCAGTCTGTTAATTAGTTCCTTCTGTCATCTGAGGGTAGCCACCTCAACTCGTAGAAACAAGAAACGTGATCGTCTTTACGCAAGTTATAGATAAAATGCACGCATGCCTTTATCGTCTGATACCTGATTTTAAGTTTCTGCTGACCGGTTAAGTCCATGAACCGCAGAGCAATAATCAAAGAATGGGAAGATCAGAGAGAACCCCAGTCGAACGCGCAGTGGGATCGAGAAGCTGTGCTTATGGTACTTTAAGCGTCACAAGACTCTGTTTACTTTTTCCTTGTGGGAAAGGTTCTTGACGTGATCAGATCAGTTGAGTGCTTGTAAGAATGATGTCAAGATTAATGACCTGATTTGAGAGTTCAATAGGAGTTCATTGAGAAATAGTTTGATGTTGCTGTTCGCCTGGATGTTGTTTACCGAGCATTCCCAAGCAGAATAGCTTTCACCTACTAGCGTTCAAAGTAAGAAAGTTATTCGATGCCCACTGCGTTACAGCCGAGATGTCTTCCTTGATTAAGATTAGAGTCACATCCAGCTCCGTAGGAGAAAAATGCAGATATATTTGTAGATCATTGATATAGAGGATGTGGTTACAGTGTCGGAAAGAGCATCTCAGGTCTATAAGTATTGCAAATAATAAGGGCCGAGCACTGCAGAGATGGACGCCCGATCTGAGAGGCCGCCAGGTCCCTTAACGCATTGAGAGCGATCTGTCAGATAGGATCTGAACATTCGATGATAGCCGAAAGCAGGAAAGTTTACGCAGCAGATCATGATTGACTGAATCAAACGTCTTGGAGAAGTCAACGGTACTAAATGTATCGTGCATGATATGGTATGTTTTGAAGCGTGTACTAAGTATTTTGTATACATTGTACACATTTTTTGCGAAATAAACTGATATAAAGATAATGCATTTTTATCGATTTTGTCTATAATTGTAGTATAAAAACATTTTCACATACGTTATTTGTGAAATTTTTATTCTACAATGATATTAGACAGTTAGTCTAACAATATCTAATGACATTTAATTTAAAAATAAGGAATGTCATTTTTTTTTTGACCAGAGATCCTTTTAGGGACTCGACAGTGGCGTCATATTATAGAGTTGAGTGGCGTCTTTTTCACTCAATTCCATAATATTGACAAAAAAGTTGGTTTTCTAACTTTTAAAATAATAATCGATCAAAAACATGTCGGTCTTCAGAAAGTTACAATAAAAAGATTAAGGATAACAGGAAAAAATAGGAAGACTGTCAAGGATTACGATAATTAATGCGATCCCGATGAATTTGACGCACAGCGCCTAAGCACAAAGCTCAGGGTTTAAGGAAATAGAACGGGTGTGTTGGATAGAACGTTGTAGGATCAAATAGAAAAAGAGGAGAAGAGGAGCAGGGAGAGGCGAGAAGAGAAGAGTTAGATGGTGACAGGAGGAATAAGAGAGAGAAAGGAAGAAAAGGGGGACAGGGAGAACTAACGAACGAACGAACGGATAGACGGACAGATGACAGACGAATGAATAAATTTATTGTAAAATATAAGTATAATTTAAACGCTTGTTATATTTTAAACAATGACAAAATAAACTGTAATATACAAGTTTAAAATAGACTAATTTTATTAATATAAAGTTATTCACATATACTATTCGAAACGTTTCGACTCATATAGTCCTCTTCAGTCTTTACAATCATTAAAGAAAATAATTATAGAATTATTAACTAATTATAGAGAATAAATAAATTAAAAACTATCGCTGTTAATTAAAGAAAGTATCACATGATATAGAAAGCATGATGCAATGTAGTCAGAAGGAGTTATATTTTAATTCAATAATGTCACAATTGTATCCTCAATATTAATAATAATTCCTTTTACGATTTTCAGTAATAAAAAAAGGAAGGTGTCACATATGAAGTCAAACTTTAAAAGAAGAATAATAATGTCATGCTCTAATAGAACAAATTATAAAGATGTTAAATATATTATAAAATGAAATGTGCAAATTAATGATGAACTTACAGATATAAAAAGTTGTTCTGAGATCTTGTCTAAAATGTCTAAAACTCCTAACCACATGCTATCTGTGTGAGATAGAGAATAGATTAAAGGAACTCGAGTGATAATATTGTGGTAGCTATTGAACATAAAGAAATTTATTTATTATCAGGATCATTATTAAATAAACAAAAATAAGTTTTGCTTAATTTATCCGTATCTTTTTGGGCATTTATACTATTATATTGTTCTTTCATGGAAAGCATTTCATAAGAGATTAATCTCTTATTATAATGCGATTCAGTGTCCATGACACTTTTTCAAAGGAATGATTAAATTCAAGCATGTGATTAGTATCGTATATTTAGAGGGATTCCCGCTTATATTATACTCATATTCTTTTACTAAATTTTCGCTTCGTTTGGCAGACATATGAAACATCGCAGTTTATGCATGCAATTTTGCAGACTACATTATTTTTGCTCATTAGTAAAATAAGTATAGGGATTCTAACCTACTATATGTTAGTGCGTATACGTATACGATATGCGTGCGTGCGTGTGTGCGTGCGTGTGTGCGTGCGTGCGTGCGTGCGTGCGTGCGTGCGTGCGTACGTGCGTGTGTGTGTGTGTGTGTGTGAGGGAGTCAGGGAAGAGGGCAGAGAGAAAGTGCCTCACGTTGGGGAAGAGAAGACCGGGAGTCCGTGTTAGAGAGAAGAGAATGGTTATTCTTTCTCTCTCTCTCTCTCTCTCTCTCTCCTTCTCTCTCTCTCTTACCCATTGCGTTCTCTCTTTAACCTCTTTGTCTTTTCTCTCCTATCCATTGTAAAATGCAGTTTTCTCTCTTCCACCTGTTGCAGTCTTATTATTTGTGCTTTTTCTTTCTCCCGTTGCGCTCTTTTCTTTTCTTCTTTCACACACGATTTTTAAAAATAATATAACTCAGCAATAATGTTAATTTAGCAACTGATAATATGTTTAATAATATACACAAATGGTCAAGCGTTCCTAATTATCAAATCATTATTAAAAACATTATTGAATAACTATCGAACACTTATTAAACTACATACATATTACATGAACAACTATCATTATTGATAGATTCTTAATTAGGAATAGAGGAAAGAAATTATAAAATGCATTTAAAAAAATTTCATACTTTATTTTTTAAACTTGATATATTTCTTTCTGGCGTTGAGATCAGTGTTGAGACTAGTGTGGTATATTTTGTAACGCACAATTCTTAACATATTTTCCTTAACATATTCGTACAGTACTAGTAATATCTAGATTATGTAAAGAACCTATATCTTTGTAATCAGCTTTCACACGATGTAACGTGTATAAATCCTGCTGTTGTATGGGTATCTAGTCACTATGTCCAAACGTCATGTTGACGTATAAATTATACTAAAACTCGAACTTGACGATGTGATTGGTTCGCCTTCAATATTCAAAATATCAGCCATCGCAGATATTTCAACAAAGCCCAATGATTGTAAAAATTTAACGTTCACAATGAGTTACCTTCTATTGGACGATCAAATGATTTTGAATCGTCCGTTGTCGTCCCTCTGGCAAAAATTATATCTCCTGTCTGTTTCGTCTGCTCGTTCAGAACAAGCATCTCACGTTATCATTGTCGTATATCTTTATCGCTATTGCTTCTGTATGTGAGCAATCATTTATCTTGATCCACAATGCGAATCGTCATCCGTAATGCTCCGTATGATGATCGGAAGGTAAATGATCTGTATCGGTCTTTCAGATATCTTATATCCTGGTGACACTCGGCGAAAACTCGTGTATCGCGTGCACACACATATCATTTCTGTATGCACCCGCGGTCACGTTGCATTAAATGCGAATGATGTTTACGTTGATGATATTTATTGAGGCGTCCAATTCGTGCCACTGTCGTATTCCAACACATGATTTGATAAAAATCCCAACAGAGATCCAATATTATAAGGATTGATGAAATTTACTTAAGAGCATTTGATCTCACTCTTCATTGCATTATTATTGACAAGGCGTTCGATTTTACATGATTTACATCACGTTCAAATATCGTACCAGTTCCTTTGGTGGTCCAAAGATTGCCGAAACTGTCAAAGTAAACAGCACGAATTTCTTGCTTCGCGTACGTTATCCAATAAACTGGTGAGTCAGCATTATCCAAATTTACAATATCACTCTCGTTTCGATATACTTTCACTGTTGGTAAAGTAGTACCTATAAAAAATATCTCTAAACATATCTGTAAAATATGGAATGCGCATACATTACCAGTTGTTGCAGTTGTACAATGCAGTTGATAATTACATTCTTTGGCATTTTTGGCATCTGTTTGATGTTTTTTTTAACCTTTTTTATTTTTTCCGTTAAATTACTCTTCGTCTGCACTTGTACGGAGCGAGGTGTTCCATGTCCTTCCATGAAGCGGTTATGATGTTTCAATTTTTCCAACTGCCGTTGCGCGGCTTCATTATCGTTAATAGCTTTTGTGACTCCTGCCGCGACGCTGACCAACGAGCCAAAGACTTCCAACAGCAGTAGAATAGATAAAATATCATCGCGTTTTGCAACTGGTAATTCGTTTTTTTGTCGACTTTTTCTTCTTGTTTGTTTTCACATATCAATTTTCGTTTTAGCATTCATAGCTATCTAAACAGCTGTGGCAGCAGTTCTCTCTCGAATCTTTCGCGGTAATCCGTTTCCGCGCCTCCTCAGTGAGTATTTTGTTAGCTACGTGTCGTTTTGTGAGATCTTTGCGAATATGCTATGTCGTGTTTGCGACACGCCGCGTCCAATGGATTAATACCTCGATCACTTCTAGCCAATCGCTTTTCTAAATGCCTGCCTGGACCACAAAATTGATATCCCAAAGGGATCCCAACTCGATCGGAAGTGCATTTATCGCATGATTTAAAAAATCGCAGTCTTTTGTTGTTGTTGTTGACTTTTCTTACAATTTCTTATAAATAGCGCTGGACCAATATGCGATCGATGGCAGGTCAAATTATAATGTTTCAACCACTGACGATGTTGCTAAATCTCTGAATCAGCCTTTATATACCCGGGTAATCCCAGTTGATCTGTCACAGTTGATCTATGTAATTCTTAATCTCTCGTAGCAAAATATTGTAATTTTCGATATAAATTCCAACTCTTTGGCGGTTAAATTATGTACATCAGTTGTCCGACAAGATAAGAAGCATTTTGAATACTGATCGATTTCGTGCTACTATAAATGCATCCGCTCTGAATATCGTTTTTTCAATATTACCAGTCATGAAAAGAGAAGATATGAAGTTTGTGCGACAATCGCAGACGATCAAAGTGATTAATGTCGATAATAAAGTACAGACTGAAAAAGAAAGCATGGAAACATGCCGATTTCTATACTGGTGTATGATGTTTACGTTGATGTTTACGCGAAATCATCTGCGGTCCATCGAACTGCGGCAAAACAAACGTGTTGGTAAGTTTGCTGAAAAATTCACATGGCATACGTTTCAAGAACGTGTAAGTGTATTTGAAGTCATTGCAACAGTCAAAATACCGATATTTGGGGACTTTATTAGCACTGATTGAAGAAATTAGTTATTTTATATTCTTCAATAATAACGATGTAGTATCGCCGAACGAGGCGCTTCCAAATTCCATTTTTGTTTTTGATGACGTGGCATGCGACAAGCAAGATGCGATCAGAAAGTACTTTGCGATGGATCGACACGCGGACATCGACTGCTTCCATCTGTGTCGGACATACACAAAGATACCGAAGCATCTTAACGCGATACAAATCTGTTTATTCTGTTCAAACAGGACGATACCAATCTGAAACATGTATGTAATGATCATGAAAATATTGACATGTTTTATGAGAATTTCTGCGAATTGTATTGTTGTTGTTGGTAACAAAAGTATGGTTTCGTAATGATAGACAAAGACAGCGCGAATGGACGATGCAGAAAAGGATTTATTTGATTATGTGATACCTTAATGTGGTTAGTCGTGGTCAATACATCAACATTTCCTTTCGAGTGTAACATGGATAACAGCAAAGAACTCAATGAAAGCAGAAAGCGAAACAAATCGTGAAAACGAATGACTTGATTCGTAAAAAGTATCATGTTTCAAAATAAATGAAGATATAGCATTGGAGAAACACTTTACGGCTATCATCGAACCTTTAAAATGGATTATCGAGAACAGCTAATGATGAATCTCAATCAATTAAGAAAGAAGTCAATGTTGTAAAGAATAAAAATATTAAGAAAAGAAAACCTGAACCCTTCATGATGATGAAGATGATAATGATTGGTGATGGCTTTTGGATAATTCTGGATAATTCAATTAACATCGTCGTCTAAAAAGCAATGTACAAAAGAATCGAACATTATATCGAATTCCAATTATACGTCGCTTGAACCACATAAATTATCGTACGAACGTTCACACGTTCCAGCCGAAGATGTTTATGAAACGCCCAATCGCTTGAAACATTAGTTAAACAATCTTTGCAAACGCGATAAGTTCATGAGGAGTTGTATAATCAATTGAGGGCACTTAGATAAAAATACATAAACATGCTTCTCGGTTGTGACAGAGAAAAGGAAATCGATCACGTTTATGGCGTATACTTCGGGTGTATAACTAGGAAGAACGATGCTCGGCGATAAATATTTCGATGTAGACACGAACTGATGATGACTTTGTGATCATAGATGGAGTAAACTACAAAGGTATATAAAGTATAGTTCGTACGAATTAATTTTTAAAAGAATCCCCGATGACACTATTTAAACAGAGAATGATAAACTAATATACAAAAGTATACTTGGCAACGAATGCTCACAGGCGCAGTCATAAAGCGGATAATCCAATAGAACATAATGGGCAGCAAAGAGTACAAATATAAGAATATAATAGCACCCTTGGTGTCAAATAAAATATAAGTTGGAACAGGCATGCTACGCGCCAAGAATCTAAACAACAAGTCAGGTAAAAGAGTCGGAAAAAGTATAATACCATGCACTATGACCTTAAATGATAATAAAATTGATTATGTTCATTGGGACGATTCTAACGAGTTAGTGAATCGTCTCTGATTGCTTGAATCTTCGCTTCAGGCAGATCACAACGCCCACGATAACGAAACATTGTCTATTATCGAGGAAAAGCTGGCTTTATTATAAATTGAAACGGGATACACAGTCATTTTTTAGACATCAAAATGCCGAACAACGTTTTCATAAGAACTTTGTGATATTTTATGCATTATACAGCAATAATCATAACATAATGTAACATGTCTGAGAAAAAAAGCCTCGAAAAATGGCGACTTGTGGAAGAATTGCATGCTCAGGCGAGAAAAAATTTTCCACGCAGACGTGTCATAGTTTATGGATACGATGATCTGTGGCAGGCCAATATTAATGAGATGCATATGATTCAACAAAGGTTATTACTACATTCTCACCGTTATCGATGTGTTGAGTAAGTACGCATGAATCGTATCGCTGAAATCCAAGAGTGGAAATGAGATGGTTACAACGATTGTAAAGATAATTCAAGATGATAGAAGATGTCCGAAAAATTTGCAAATCGATATCGGAAAAGAATTTTATAACTTAAATGTGCAAAAACTCTTGAAAAAACATAATATAAATCATTATTCTACATATTCAGTAATGAAGGTTATCGAACGGTTCAATCACACAAAACGATATGTGAAAACAATTTACGCATAATGGAAATTATAAATGGATCGACTTAATTCCACGTCTCGTGTCTGAATACAAATCGAAAGCATAAATCTATCGGTATGCGGCCCATTGATGTGATTCTCATGATTGTTGACAAACTCTTAAACATGGTGTATAGTAGCGTAAACACAGTCGCAATTCAAAGTGACTCGGTACGTGTGAGCAAATTCAAGACGATCTTTGAGAAAGATTACACGTCAAATTGGACCACGAAGGTGTTTAGAATTGTCAAAGTACAGAAAATTAACTCCTGTGACGTATCTACTGAAAGATTATTGCAGAAAATCGGTCGCTGGAGAATTCTATGAATATAAGTTGCATCGTGTCGCTAATCCCGACGTATGTCTAGTTGAAAAGTGTTGCATAAAAAAGAAGACAAAATTTACGTGAAATGGCTCGGATATGATAATTCGCACAACATTCTTGGATACATAAGGAATGTGTTATATAAATAATGTGTTATAAAAATAAAATTTATTACAAATTGTATAATTATTTTTTTTCTTATATAAATATATATTAAATATAAACGCATTATACATGTTATACACATTACAGATGCATACGTACATACATACATACATATCGTACGTACTATAGATAATATACATATTAAACATATTATACGCAAGTATTTTTATTGATAAAAAAGGATACATAAATACGAAAAAGAAGAAATGAATTTATAATAATATTTTATAATATCTCCATGGCAGCGTGTCAGTAGAATCTGGAACAATGTACCGTTTATTATCATAGAGGATGGAATCAGAACGATTTTCGTTTCGGATATGGTGTATACTTCATGCAATTTCGACTGCCCGCGTCGTTTCAATTGTGTCATGGAAGCACCACATATAATCATTGAACGTGGATCTCGCTACAATGTTGCTCTTAACGCTTTGCCTTCTTAGTATCTTTTTTGCCATCAACGTGTAAGGCACATATTTTCACTCTAAGTCCAACAAATTCAGTCAAGATCGCTCCGTTGTTTTCATCTTTCATTAAACCGAACTTTTTTGTTTACTAGCGGAATGCCGTAAGTATTATCGATCGCGTAATTACTCGTATTGAATCTATTGATATCGTGTTTCATAACAGCGTAGACATCATCGATGTGATAAATAAGCTTATCGGTAATTTTACATTTTTCATGAAAGAGCGGTAACATGTTCATGGTGAAATTCGTACAAACACGTTTTAGATATATCGAGGATGCACGTACCCACATATTAATTGTTGAACTTCATCTCGAGTTTCCGCGTTTCTATCGCAAGTTCTCGAAAAAAACGCTTTTATTATGAAAGTTTGATTTCGCGATCATTGCCTCTATGTACACGTATCTTCCATCTCAACGCTCACGGCAACATACAGCCAAGATTGTAAAAGGGAGGTTAAAAAAATGTATAAATTGTGAAGAAAAAAATTTAAATTTAAAAAATTAAGAATTTGAAAGTCGGATCATTTAGCTTTTTGATGGAAATTATTCGCTGTTAAAGAATTGTTCGCTGTAAAAGAAATTGAAAAATAAACTGGAAAAGATATTCTTGAGACAGCACATCATGATGTTGTTTAAAGAATCTCATGCAACGATTGTGATGCATCATACATTGGCCAGACAAAAAGGCAATTGAAAACAAAAATTGCAAAGCATTCGTCGAATAAAAAATCAGACTCTCCAAGTGTCATATCTAATCATCGGATTTCACTTGATCATAACTTTGATTGGAACAAGGTTAAAATTTTAGATAGGGAATCATCTTACAATAGAAGATTGACTTCAGAGATGATTTTTATAAAGAGACAAAAGAATGGACTTAATTTACACAATGACATAGAATCGTTATCAGAAATATATTCTCCCATTATACAAACACTTTCCCTTTCCTGAATGTTTCCCGTCATTTTTTCCCTTTCCTTCCAACTTTCGCACCACTTACATTGGATGATTTTTTCTTTGCTTGATACTGTATCAGTTCGAAATAAGTTTTCAAGAGAAGTATATGGCAAATTTTATACCTTTGGAGTTCTGGTTTTAACACTGCTTATTTTATACATTATTATGCACTGTAATTCTGATCATCTTTGTTAGTAGTAATACAGGTATGACACGAATTATGCGACATTTCAATTTGCGTTAAATTCTCTTTAGTTTCAATTATTACTTCATATATTACTTTACTAGCAATACTTCATCACGAATTGATGAGTAAATGTAGCTTAAGGCCTTCAATTAGAAATCCAACAGCCATGGTAAATTATTATTCCTAACGCATACTTTTTATCGAGATGCATTCCTGGAATTGACACCATTGGACATAAAAGGGGGAGAATCTACTTCTTGCAGCCATATCAAGATTGTCAGATTACGCAGTTTGTTTCGTAAATACATATTGAGATTTTTATATTATATATAATGCGTTAGATGTTTCTAAAATTTTTATGTCATTATTTTAATATGAACAGTAGTTTTAACATTGAAAATGACCTGATGTAAGGTCGAAACGTTTGTATATTGTTTTATTAAATATAATGTTTTTGTAATTTACAATATTAGCGAAGTACATCCTGTTTATGCTCTGAGCCCTTTAAAGTATCATTTCAATTTTGAAAAATAAACTGCTAAATAGTGTATAGCAACTAACAAGGGAAGGTTCACAACTGTCCGGAACCGATTCTCTATAAGATATGTTGTTAAACACGAAAATCTAAGAGACACATATTTTTATAACTCATAAGGTTTAAAAGGTAAAACACCCCTTTAAAAAAAACGGTATTTTTCTTTCAAGGCAAATATCGTCGGAAATACGTAGAAAAGATAGAAAAAAATAGTTTAAACAAAAATTGTTTCAAGAGTACTTTAAAGTTATAGATAAAAAAAAATTTATTTATTTTTTTGTTTAAAAATACTCTCACCACCCATAATTTCCTTAATTTTCAAATTTTTTTTTACTAAATTAAAAATTATTTTTTTATGAATTCAACTATGTGTAATAAAGTTATATTACAACATATTATTTTCGAAAATTAATTATTAACGCTTCCGTATATACGTAATTCATGCTCATAAGTAATTGTCGTCAGAACAGTAAAATATATGAAAACTTGAAAAGATGTCTTAAGTAAAATGTATAATTTTCTTTAGCTTTATTATATATGTATTTAATATATATGTATTTTATATATGTATTTAATATATGTATTTAAATTTTATATACAATATATGTATGTATAAGCTTACCAGGTGTATAAGCTTAAATCCGCTGTTTGCTCATAGGTGGCATTAATGAGCGTACAAAGCTATCCTGGGCACAACATACTTTTTTTTATGTGTTTGACATCTGTCAACATTAACCAGTCACATCATCAGAAATTTCATACAACAATTTCATACAACTCATTTTTTTTTTCGTAATCATGTCTAGTTTTTTGCTAAAAAAAAAAGCATATGGGGAAGCTTTGCGTTTCTGTTTCAATTTGAAGAAATCAGCTGCCGAATCGCATCGAATGCTTGTGGAAGCCTATGGCGACAATGCTTTATCGGAAACAACGTGCAGAGATTGGTTTCGCCGGTTCAATTTTGACCTAAGTGACAAGAAGCGTGAAAATCGGTAGGAAGATTGAGGATTGTCAATTGCAGGCTCTTTTTGGACAAGGATGATACCCAATCGCAAAAAATGCTTGCCGAGCAATTGAGTGTTTCTCAAGCAGCCATTTCCATGCGGCTACATGCCATGGAGAAGGTTCAAAAGATCGGAAAATGGGTGCCGTGAACTGAATGATAGGCAGATGGAGCGACGCCAAAACACATGCCAAATTCTGCTTGCCAGATAAAAAAGAAAGTCGTTCCTGCATCGGATTCTGACAGGTGATGAAAAGTGGATCTATTTTCAGAATCCTAAACGCAAGAAATCTTGGGTTGATCCCACCCAACCATCAACATCTTCCTCAAAATCAAATCGCTTCGGACGGAAGATGATGCTGTGCGTTTGATGAGATCAGGAGGGTGTCACTACGAGTTGTAAAAACTTGGTGAAACTGTTTACTCACCTCTACCACCAACAACTGATCAAATTGCACTGTGCTCTGCGTAAAAAAAGCCGCATTATCGGAAAAGACATGACAAGCTGATTTTCCTCTATGACAACGCACCATCGCACACGTCAACAATGGTCCAAAACTACTTGGAGACACTCAACTGGGAAGTGCTACCCCATCCTGCTTACTCACCAGACCTGGCCTCTTCTGACTATCATCTGTTTTCTTCGATGGGCCACGCGCTCGCTGAGCGGCACTTCGATTCTTACAAAGATGTCCGAAAATTTGATGAGTGGTTTGCCTCGAAAGATAGGAATTTTTTTGGCGTGGTATACACAAATTGCCTAAAAGATGGGAAAAATGTATAGTTAGCGAGGGCAAGTACTTTGAATAAATTTGTTTTTGCTTCCTAGGAAAAAAAATGTGTTTTTCTGACTAAAAAATAGCGGTATAGCTATTTTTTAAGCTTATACATCCGGTATATGTATAGATTCTAAACATATATTTTTAAAATATATATATATATATATATATGCATATATATATATGCATATTAATCTTGTTATTATTTTTTTGAATTTTTATGCCTAAACAAAATTATAAGGTTCGTAACATATTCTCGTAAAATTTATAAGAAATTTAGAATAAGATTTATAAAAATTTTGAAGTGTTTATACCTTTATATGATATTTTTACAGTTTTTTATTAGCCATAAGATTTACAAGAATTCGTATTAGGTGTACAACTTTGCTTCCGCCGTTTTCCTATAGATGACTTTAGCGGTAAGTGATGATCGAAATAAATAGATCATAGATGTCATACAATAAACTTGAGCATCTGTCAACATAACCCCATAGAAACATTAGTCGATTTGTGTCTGCATCATAAAGTTATTCTCGATTGAAAATGTCAGTTT
>Ga0157364_1005061_pt1 | contig 13327 bp, 3 predicted proteins | sample AttsexASBM2_FD_111476 | JGI IMG/M metagenome (GOLD analysis project Ga0157364, IMG submission 111476) | Fungus gardens microbial communities from leaf cutter ant in Ribeirão Preto, State of São Paulo, Brazil - Atta sexdens ASBM2 | ecosystem: Host-associated > Fungi > Mycelium > Unclassified ... | reverse complement strand
TCTCCGTATCCTTTGGAACATTATCTGTTGTGCCTCCGGAACATTTGTGCGCGCAAGGATAATTCCAATAGAAGGCACGCTCATATCGGCACTTTCCTGTCCCATCAACTCAAGGATTCACAACGGCGTAGTACATGTGCAAACGCGTGTAAAAATAAAACGGAGGATATTGTCCTCAGAGAAGTAGGCCAGGGTTAGTTTATGTCAGTCGAGGTTGAATCGAATTACGTCATTTCGTCTGATCTTTTGCACCAGAGTTTAGGACCTTCTTGCTTTCTGACAATGCTATCAAGATGAAATGCGAAGATCGTGCTATTGTGAAGAAAATACGATGTAAACGTACGCGTACTTATTGTTCAGAATTCTTGAATAAAAGAATAGCTGGAAATATGAACATAAGATTTAGATTCGAGAGCTCGAGATCTGACTTTGGAAAAATGTAGGAATTTGGAATGTTTATTTCTGCATTGAAGCAAAAGCTCCTTTTTTATTGATTGTATTATTTATTTATTTAAGAATTTTAAGAAAAGAAGAAATATGATTTAAATAATTATATCATCAATTATTTGAAAGGTCAACCTGTCAAATAATTGATAAATAATGAAAAAAATGAAAAATAATGAAATAATAAAATAAATAATAAATAATAACAAATAACAATAATCATCAACAATAATGAAACGATCATTTCATTATTTGTTAAAGTTAAAATTTTGCTATCAACATTCAGTTTAAGAATTATATTATCATGAAAAATTTCAATTTCAATTCAAAAAAGAATATTTTCAATTCCAGCTTATTTCAGTTTCTAAATATTTATAGGCATATGTAATCTTTCTGTACATTATATTGTCATAGATAATGTGACGTCTACATAAAAAATAGAAATCCTAATATACTGTTTAAATCTAATTTGTAAGTGTTATTATTATTATTATATTATTAATACATATGAAAATATTCGAAAGCAGTAGTATAAGCGGCCGCGTATATTTTAAGTCCATGTTATAAATTTAAGAGGCGATTCTTCAGATTATTTAAAGCATCAAAGCTTTAATAAAGCCTTAATAACTCTTAAAATCAATAGTTTCCGAGAAACAGGACATTAAAGTTTCTAAAATAAATTGAATTTTCTTATATCTTAAATTATATCTGACTGAAATCCATAAAACTTGGATGAACGATCTGTCTGGATTTACATCACATAATTTGAGATATTTAAGAATATTTTTTTTTTAAACTCAATGTTATTTATTATTAGTTTCTGTTAAGGTTTTGATTTGAGGCCTTAAATGATGAAACGTTTCCTATTATAATATGAACTTAAAATGTTCTCTGTCTATATTGTCATTAAATTATTTACTAAAATAACATATGTGTGTAGCATCATGAATGTTAATGTGTCCTATTTATTATACACTATTAGATCACAACGTCGGATTTGGATAGATTATGACATAGAATGATATATTGTTATACATCGCGATACGCGTGCTATGTTTCTCGAATGCTGCAATTGAAATATTCGAGTCATGTTAATGAGTATTGTACTTGGTCATGTATTTTCCACAGTATTCGAAATTCGAGCGATCCTCTTATATCATGACCTATTTTCTCTCGTGATATGTTCATACAACAAGTCTACAATGCATATTGATTCGATGTATCTTTTCTCAATGAGGGGTTCCGATTTTATACTGCATAGAAATGTCCTCAAGTTCTTTTCCGACAGATCACAATTATTCTGTCATCATTAAAGTCATGACTTTATTAGAATACTAACGGAGTTTTGTACGATGTAGCATCTTCATATATTATTTTATCACAGTTTATGAGAGCTCCAAATTCTCTTATGGATAAAAATAACGGTTTTTATGAAATGTAGAAGTAAAATATTAATTATATTTTATGTTCGCCAGTCTGAAGAATTATTATTATTTCACTGCAGTTATTGCGGAAATGTATTTATAAGTTTTTATTATTGTTACAATTATTACATTAATTTGTTTATAATTAATTCTCTGTATTTCGCAGGGCTTAAGCAACAGAGAACAGCATTTGATGATAAAAAGAAAAAAAGAGACATCGACACGTACCAACCATATTTTCAGGAATATTTTTTTATTGCAGAACACGGCTAACTACAATTTATTCTTTTGGCTTGTCTACTGTCTGTCATGCAGAGAGGAATATAGTGATGTGAACATCGTGAAACTCGTGGCATTTTGACGTTCAGCGTGACCCGAAATTTTTTCGTTTTTCTTTGCTGAAATTCTATAACTGGCATCATTTATACGTATTGATACAATTTTATGCACTTTGAGTGTCACGAAGTATTTCTCGATAAGCCTAACGAGATATATTTCGTTCTCGTTTTTTAAAATTTCATCTCATTGATGATCTCAGTATAATGTACGAATAGCCCTTTCCATCAGATAGCTGAATACACTCGTGCATATTTTCCAATATTTCTCCTATATTTTATTCCTAATGCCGCCTCTCTCGAGGCGGCAAGGCATTTTCCATGTACGTCGCGTTTATCTTCAGATCGATCCCGGAATTGAGATCGTGCTTATTGTTGAATATTCACGTAGGAAGAGATGAGGGCGCGATAAATAATTTTCACGATAGTCTGTGAAACCTCCTATCCGCGTTAGGTCGAGGTCAAGGCCGCGTTACGAGAATGATTTTGTAGCGTATACAAGGAGTTTCGCCAAGATTTAAGATTTTTCCTTGGTTATAGTGAACGCGTTTTCTCTTTCGAAAATCTTTAACGAAAATTCAATCATAGTTTTTTTGACATTATCGATCAACGCCGATAATATGCAATTCTGTCATGAATTGCTTTTGTCTATAAATAACTATAAATCTTCTTAAAGAATTTATTACGGAATATATATGGTATACTTAGAATCGATTTTTTCTTGACGAGAAAATATAGAGGAAAATCATCAATATCCTTATGTAGCTTTTTGACCATTACATACATTTTCACAACCTGTCTTATAATTAAAAGTTTCTGAAACTTTATTTAAAATAAATTGAATTCTGCATTTCAACCATTTTTGGGTGTGATCCACTTAACATTACAAATGCTTCGAAGCATTTGATTGATTAATCAGAAGAAAGAATTTTACTAATTGGCCAATCAAAAAATGCTTTAAAGCATTTGCAGCATGAAGTGAACTAGCCTTTGTTGTAAACGTATAACGTGCAATATTATGAACATCATAATGATTAACATGATCCATCGAGGCAGAACAGTTTGTTAAATTATTTTCACTGTGCATCGAAAATTAATATGAAAATTATACAGCAAAAGTAAAAAAGAGATATATATTTAAAGATTTTATAATTTACGATTTACCAAATTTTTCATATTGCGAATTCATCTCTTATTGAATATTCGGATTATATTTTCACAATTCCGTTTATACAAATTTTCGTTTTTAGCTTGTTAATTGCGCACTGTAACAAAGTAATTAGTAATTATTTCAATATAAAATAAGATTATATAGCTTAGATCTTTTAAAGAGATAATTTAATTACGTCGATGTATTATTAATACATTTATAATAAAATGCCATTTTATATCTATTAAAATTATAATCACCGGATTTTATTTTGACATTGACCTTGATACTTATACATTTGTGGCAGTAACAGTCATAAAAAAATTATTTGATAAAATTATGAGTTATATCTAATATTAATTGATTACATTGTTGTTTGGCCTGAGGCCATTATTGTTCAGCGAAGCACAAATCTGATAGAAATCTCATTTAATTTTACAAAGGACGTTTTTTGATGTTCTTGAAGAATTTAGAAAAAACTTTTTACTGATTGATCCTTTACTGGTCGAGCCTTTTTAGCTCGTGAAGAGAATTTTTCACATGACCCTGACACTGATTGTGTTATGAATTCTCCAATTTTTCTATCTTCATTAAGATCTGCAGAAGATATCCATGGAATTGATACAAACGTGACATGTTTAGGATAGATATTAATAAAGATTTACTGATAAAGACCAATCGGAGAACCTATTTCGTTCAACGTATTATTTCAATATTGAACCACTGTTGAGAGATACAATGAAAACTTTATCTGTCCCTTTCATGTCGTATTAATTACCTATAAGACGATGAGATACTTAGTTATAACGGGGTTGCTTAATTGGAATAGTTTAGTCTAAAAATGTAATTTTTAGATACCGATTAGAAACTCTATATTCTATAATCATGTTTTTATATGGAAAAAAATTTTTGTTGAAATATTTGCAAATTTAGCTAGATACAAATTTAAAAATAATTTTGTTGGATGCTTAAGTCCGATTGTTAAAATTTCGAAATTTTTTTGTAGCATATTTTTGTTCATGTTCTTAAATTTTCTACATAATTATTTCAATGGTCTTCAATAAAATTATTTTCTATGTCTATTGAAATTTTTACATACTTCTAAATAAAATTCTTCCATCTAATTCTTTGTATCATCGAGATTTTTTTAAGGTGTTACAATTTAATACGTTGATTGCAATGAATCATATTATCGAAGATTAATTATAAAGATTGAAATCTCATTTGTCATATCAATAATATAAATTTTATCAATCTAACACATAAATAACTCAATCATAATAATTTAATACTACATTTATAATTTAATACGACATTATTTATTAATAGAGTTTCGATATAGTTTTAATATATATTAAGTTTAGTTTTAATTGTTTATCAGAAGAATTATTAAATAAAAGCCAAATATATTTCTTTTTTCTGTAAGAATCAATCAATATGAAAAAGAATCAGTTTGTTTTTACAGTTTACGTTTGTGTCTTTTATTTTTCGCTTTGTCACTCTGTACATTTTTTTCAGTTAAATTTTGCAACGTTTGCGCGTTGCAAGATTAGTTTAAAAGCACAAAATTAATTTTGTTTCCCCTACGTATTATAGAATACATTATAGAATGGCTCGACACAATCAATGTGTTCTTGTCTTTGTAGACGCGGCGAAGACGCGGTCAAGGTTTTATAATTATGTAGCACTAAATCTTGTTCACGGGGCTGGTTACGTATACGATTTGTGTGCTCATAAAAATGAAAGCGAGAAAATAAGTGAGACAGCTTTTGAAGTTGGCAAGGTTTAATTGACGGTTCGTAAAAATAGTTTTGTGTGCTCGATACGAAAACGTGATTTACGTGGTTAAACGCTCTCAATATGTGATGATATATTTGACATTGTATGTTTTAAATTGCTTTTAGTATTTACCGATCGACAGTTTTTTCGATATACCTGAATCAGTGTAATATCAAAGATTTAAATTTTTTGTGATTTACACAATGAATAACGTTATATTATACATCTGTTATTTGTTACGAATATAAATATAAAAATTCTGTTTTTGTCACTTCAAAGTGTATCAGAATATATCGAAATTAAATCAAATAGATTTTGAGACATGAAAATAATTATTTTGGGAAGTTTTCATTCGCATGATGAAGTATGATACAGGTAATAGATGTAATGAGATTTGTGTGAAACAGTTGGAAATTCATTTATCATTTTACCGTCTTCATCCTTCTTGTGAGGTGCTTAAAAAGATTATCAGTATCTACTAGTGCCAAGACATTCTCTAATTACAATGTTCAAAATGCATTACTTACAAAATGTATTACTTCGAACCTGCATGCGATATAGCACATCGCAAAATGCAGAGTGCTTGAAATTTGATCATATAGTAAGTTGATGCTTATTTCTTGATTGGATATATATTAACAGTATCCTTATATTGATATTATATATAATTATAATATATATCATTGGACGGTTGGACTTGTTGAACGGAGTTTCACAGATCAGTTTCTATACACCGCAATAGGTACAGTTTAATCAAGGAAAGCATAAATTCCACTTATACTGTAACCTAAATCTTTGAAGCATATTGGACTATATTTCATGTTGTATAGTTAAGACACGCTATGAATACATCTGTGCTCGTAATGATGATGCGAGTTTCAACATGTGTATGTATGAATAGCAGGCACTAAAATCGTACGAAAATTGTCAAAACTGAGCTTCATAAATTTATTTTTTTTTAAATTATTGCCAGCATTGGCTTGCTTGCGTTTTTAATGAGACTTTTTCAATATAATATTGTACTTTACGAAGTACATTAACGAATTAAAAAAAAAGATTGTATTTTAGGTATAATATTTAATGATAATAAGAAAATATGATTCGTCAGAAGGCCAATTTTTTTTGGATCAATCTTTTTTTGCATACTATTATGAAGTTTCAAATCTTGATGTGCTATAGATTTAATCCTTATAGGACGAGAAAATTATAGTCTGAAATAATGTCATATTTTGAGGTAAAGTATACAATAAAGTAATGAATTATAACAAATCTGCGAGAAAAGCTGTAGATTTAAAAAATAGATTCCGTTTTCTAAAAGTTAAATAAAAAAGACCGTAATCTTAGCTATTTTCTTCTTTTACATTACGCAAAAGCAAAAAAATTTCTTTTGTTTAACAAATTTTATTGTTCTGTTTTACATTCATTTTAAAATAAATTATAATTTAGCTAAAAAATAAAATGAACATAAAAAAGAGAACGCAAGGGTAAAAATAGATTTTAATGAAATATGGTTGCTATTTTATTGTAATATTTTTAGTTTTCTTTGACAACGCGTACTTCTTTAAGCGTGCCACTGAGAATGCCTTCGCTATGGGTTAGCCATTCCTATTCTATATGGATATCGTAATTTTATTGATATTAATAGTCTATTTATTATATTTATTTGTATCTATTTTTTATCACATGCATTTATATTTTTGTTATTATTTTGCATACCAACCTGAAGTGAATTCTTAGTCTCCAGATGTTGAGCTCCTACATAAAATGGATACAACTGAGCCAGACACATCATTGCTTCATTACAAAATTTTAAGCCCATTACTTCTTCATCTTCTCTTCCGTAACGAAAAGTCAGCGTCACCTGACCGAATACCTATAAAAATAATAATTCAGTTTTTTTTTTTTAGTATATGTACATAATTCTGATTAATTTACAAGCAGTTAAATTATTCTATGCTATACAAAAAATTCTTTTACACTCTCTATTAGAGATTTTAATTATTACAAGACAAATTTTATTAATGTTAAAATGTTATTGTATATATAAAATAAATTTAAACTTATAAAATTAACTTATAAAATTAAATTTATAAAAATATTCCAAAATATATATTGTTTCAAAGAAAATGAATAAGAAAGATCCTTCATAATCTTCAAATCTTTGTAAAGATTTTGACAACAAATATAGTTTAGCTCGTATTTCTTTTTCTTTTCCTATATTTTGAGAATTGAAATCTGCTCTCAGTTCAACTTTAATTATTTCCGATCGAATGATACGTCATAGAGAAATTTTCCAGTAGATTTAACATTATAACTGATAATAAGCAAAATTCTTTATGAGTTTGAAGATCTTATTTCGTTCACTGAACTTAATATTTCAAGATTCAATAATATCAGTTCGAGTAGTCTTTTTTTAGATATTGCCGTTATAAACATTATACAGTTTTGAGAACAGTTTAAAAAATGTACCAAACGTACATTTTATATGTGACTGTGTCGGTAAACATTCTAACAGTTTCAAGAAATATAGCATTTCATAAAAATAAATATTTGTAATTTATCTTACCTTCTTATCGCGCACATAGTCGGGATCAACCAAAAGAACACCTAGGAGTTTGTTGTCATTCTTGGCTTCGCTGACGATAATATCTCTGCTAGCTAAGTAAAGTGTCAACTTATTATTCGGCGAGGATTTCTTGTATACTCTGAAAGTTATAAAATATTTTGTCAAAAAAATATATATATTTGAATATATGTGTAATATTAATATTTATGTAATTTCGATTCATATTATAATAAATTAGAAAGGATTCATTGCTGCAATGTATAAAATTTATGGTGTATAAATGTAAATTTATTTATTGGACTTTTATAGCTTAAATATTCAAAAATAAACAGACACCAATGTTTTTTTTTTTACATCTAAACAATGTTTGATGAGACGTAGAAAAGCGCGAACGTTCTTTTGATGAAATAAATTCAAATCAAAATAATTGAAGATATTTCTGTCTGATAAAACGACAACGAGACATCGAATTATCGAGGCATGAACTGTGTTTTAAATCTTAGAAATATCATACAGAGTAGTGGCTTTCTTTTAAACAATTTTTGGGAAACACGATAATTTTAAATAACTCTTTTCCATACATTTTTAGATTTTTAAGAGCCATTTAAATTACTTTAAAGATTGTTTAAAGAGAAGCCATTATGGTGGCGTTTTGTTTAAGGAATCGATTAATGGGAAGTCACTATAATGGCGCGTAGTGAATGCCAGAGGGTTAAACAGTTTACTCATAGTTTTTGTGAAAGATAACGATCTAAAGTAGGTATATAATAGGAATGCAAGAAGGCTAACGCGATGTTCTTCACAATAGGCGATCCCTTAATTTATCGAAGAGAGAGTTTTCAGCGGAGATTCATTATATCTATTACTCTGTTGTCTCAGCATTGAGTCTTTGCACCTGTCCGAGACAATTTATCGGTCAATTTATCTTACGGTGAAGTCGCTTCTGGTTCCGAACAGTTACTAGTGATTACAATACGGATTGGTATAGATTCGATCCGCTTATTCCATTTATCATTTATCAATTTTACCGGATTTTGCCTGTCCGCCTGACTGCATGCCGTTCGATATCAATTGCATTCATTTGTTATAATCGCACATCGTCAAACGTGTAATGCGTCTGCGTACGTTGAGTAAATATGTTTATTTAAACGTGATTGACTACTATCAAGATACGTATGCGTATGATTCTATCATCTTTTTCACGAGATAATGTAACAAAGCGTACATATGCACGGTTATTATTCCCTTTATTATTTAATACGCGATAGTAATTAACAATGCTTTATACTGATCATCGACCAATTTATTCGAATAATTATAATCATTCAAAAGCAACAAGTAATTAAAATCGTGTTCGTGGGAATTATTCTGCATTTGTTTCGTATAATAAGGGTCGCCCACTGCAATATTTAACTTTTATGTTAATTAATAATGACGAATTGAATAATGATTATTTGGCATTCCTGTTAATTGATAATAGTTAACTAAAATATTAAAATATTTCTTAACTCAAATACCCTGATGTTCCCATGTTTGTGTCAATCCTACATATTTAAGAACGGTAACTTATAAGACCATGATCTCTTAATTGAATTTCTGCCATCATTATCATGTGTATGCATATTATGTTTGATTTTTGTAGAGCAAATTAAAATATAATATAATCATTAATTATTGATTAGATTGAAAAATTTTCAGTTTTTATTAGTTGTCAATCTTTCTTGATACGTACAATTGAAAAGAATAAATTAAAAAAATTTAATTTAATTTTAACTCTCCAAATAAAAATTTACGCTTAAAGTTGATATAATTTTTAATACTGATATTGACAGAAATATACTGAGTGCAAAAATGTACTAAATTTTAATAAATAATTGTTTGACTAATATCAATATAATATTTACAGAAAATAAATATTTGCTAAATAAAAAAATAATAATTAAATCGAATGAATGGTTTTTGTATCAAATACATATATATATATTTACATTTAGTAACTGTCACTATTCAAACAAATATTTATTAAAATTTAACATTTTTCTTTTAATGTAGGAAGATTAATATCAGCGATCGATATTTTATGTATGGTTGCATATGCGATCAATATCTTTTAATGTGCACGTATGCGCTACTGACTTTCTTTCTACACTAAGAGAAAAATGTCGAAGTATTGCGAAGCAAATATTACGTTTTCTTCGATATTTATGAAAAAATTTAATTGTGATGACGAAATATATATTTCTGTGAAATATACATGTCATTAATTATAAAAAAATAAAATAGACTTATTTGCTAGGAATAAAATTTTATTTCATTGTAAAATAAAGATTTATTTCAGTGAAATAAATATATTTCTCACAAATGAATTTTTAAATATCTTTTTTTCAATATAACGAAGCAAGGTGTTAATTAATGTAAATATACTTAGAATACCCTTCATGCTATTGGTAATACTTTTTAATTAAACTTAACAACAGAATTTATTATACTATAGTGATCTCGACGGAAATCTTATTTTTAAATTAAATGCGAAGTCTGAAGCCACTGTGCGTATTAATCAAACTTAACTGTATTGTGGTTGCAGGTATACTTATTGTAGAAGTATTTGAAAGAATGCTGCTTAAAGCAGAATTTAAACAACGAACTAACTGCATATTACAAAGATTCTATTAAATGTTTTCAGTTGGAATTCTTTTCGACGTTATTTTCTTGCATTAGCGTAGAATTGTTTCCTGCTAATATTATTTAATAAATAATAGTAAATAATAATAGAATTTACGTTATTTTTATATAATAAAAAGATCATAAATTATATTAAATACACTTTTCAAATTATAAAAAAGAAATTTTTATTAAAATTAATATAAATTTAAAGTTTAATTAAATGTATTTAATTAAACTTTAAAAAAAATGTAAACGGTTTATAGGTTTGACTCTGTGTCATTGCATTGTCAATAATAGATTAAAAATATATTGAACAGCTCCGAATGAAAAAAAGGATTTTTATTTTATTGCATTTGAAATTATTTTTTATGTGTTTCGACAGTGACATACAACTGAAAAACAGAAATGTGCTTCAAAGCAAAATAAAATACAAACGAATAAGAATCGAATAGTTAAATAATACAAGTACTTTAAAAGCATGATAAAATGTAATATACATATAAAAATATGTGTAATAAAAAATATTTAAATGTTAAATAAAGTTTAAAAAAGGAAGACTATGCTTCCTTTACTTAAAGCAAAAGCTTTTCGCTACTGTTGAAGAGAAATTAAGTATAATATTTTGATTTAAAATAGAATTGAAAGTTTACCTTGGATTAAACTAAATATTTTTTTCCTATTTCGTTTAAAACTAAAATGTATTTGCTTTATACTGTTTATTTTTGCTATCAATGCATGTATATGTTTAGTATGAAGTGATAGTTCAATCCAAAAGATTTTTTTCTTAAAGAAACTTTCTCTTAAATGAAATTAAAAGATATGACATATCGTTACTGTGATTAGAAAATTGTAGTACTTGATATTTTTAATGCACTTTAATGAATAGAAGGCGATCTGCTTCTAATATTTATTTATGTTTGACATATGGATGAAATGTTACATCTTAGTGGAAATTCATATATAAAAAATTCCTGATAACATAAATATGCATCTGTATATGTAATCTAGCATTTTTTCGCGTTTACGATTTTTGTGCTATATATTGTATATATTTTCGTTGGCGAGAGATAAGTTTCGAGAGATTCAAGAAAGTTTCCCTGTTTGTCACTGTATAAATTTGTATAAATATCCCTTCAGATTTTCAAGCGAATTATTCCAATCTTGAAGATTTAATAATATTTTTCCTTTTCCTATCGAATAGATTACAAATACATGAGATAATCGGTCAAGAATTTTTCATTTTTGTTCAATTTTTTAACTTCTATCATATAACATGATAAGTACATTTTAACTTACATTTAATTTTTTTGTTAGAGTTACATTAATAATATTCAAACTATAAATTATTAATTATCGAGAATTATATTATCACGATGAATTTTTTAGACATTATGTGAATTTTGATAATTTCTCATTCATTATTTACAATCAATATCTGAGAAATTTTTGTCACGATTTATTTTAAATTTGTGATGAAATTTGTTAATTAAAAGATTTATATTTTTTTATCCTATTTAGAAATAAAGAAAGTTATGGAAGATGTGTGTAGCAAATATGATATATCATGTAATAATATTTTTCGATACTTTATATAGTTTTTCATTATAAATAAAAAATAAGATATAACGTAAAAAAAATTACGGTTAAAAAAAATTACGATAAAAAAATTTAATAATTACGCTTGTATTGTAATAATCTCCGTATATTACCTTTGACTACTGAATATGGCATCCGATATGTAATCCGGATTCGTGTCGATTTTTCTGGAACAGCGAAAACGAAAGATGTTACTTATCGAAAGACTATATATTTATTTTTAGCGTGAGCAAATGTATATGATACTATAAAAGTGCGATAGTTTTTAATATTATTACGGGAAAAAGACATATAAATATGTAATATACACAATATGGTTTATCATCGTAAAATCATTGGCATTGACATCGGGATTATAGAGAAGCAATCTCAATTGTTGACATTTCACTTGCCAACAGTGGTATCGTGCTGGTTTGTTTATTCCTCCCACGTTTCTCGATTGTTATAGCCTCAAAAAATCCCATTTGTGCCACGGCAATCTACCACTATATAAACTACATTACGTTTTTTTACAAGAGGATATCTGTATTTATGTTTAGATTTGTATTTGCCATTAGCACAGACAGAAAGCAATTTATCTTCAATACTTTAAATTCATTGAAGAAACATTTTATGTAACATTTTAAATCACGTAAGAAAGAAACATTATCTTCTGAATCAGAAAGAATATTTTTGTTTTCCAAGTTTTTTTTTCAGAGTTTGATACTTACATAATTTTATATACACTTTTTCTGTAGAAGAATTTCCGATATTACTTCGAAAAATCTAAACCAGCTTTATATAATTTCAATCTAGGAGTTTTGACTTTTTAATTATATTTTCACGTGGAAAAAAATCCGTGTGAGAATCGTTGAAAATCATTGTGAAATTGCTCTAACGAGGCAACGCATACGTGATTTTAATTAATAAGTTGAAACGTGCAGTTTATATCGTATAAGCGAGTTATGCGGATTTGTAATTTGTCATCGTTTTAATTGTAGGTTGCTATGACAGTTTTGTGTTGTATAAGATAGTTGGTTTTGTGCCACTTTGCAGGAAAATGAAACATGTTTAGATTTGTGTGTCAAGCGTGGAGAATTTACTCTCGACGAAGCTTTTATATTTACAGCTTACTTCATGATACCGGTAAAAAATATTTTCCAAGCCCAGTAAAAAAATTTAGTCAGTCAGATATTAGAAATGATTTCAAGAATACCAATCCTTAGTCCAAAGTCACAATCAATTCTGGTTAATTGAAATTAAAAAAAATTTCTTTTATTGAATTATTTTCATTTAATAAATAACATTTTTCGTGACATTTATATATATATATATATATATATATATATATATATATATATATATATATATATATATAATAAATTTTATA
>Ga0157364_1005060_pt1 | contig 13328 bp, 10 predicted proteins | sample AttsexASBM2_FD_111476 | JGI IMG/M metagenome (GOLD analysis project Ga0157364, IMG submission 111476) | Fungus gardens microbial communities from leaf cutter ant in Ribeirão Preto, State of São Paulo, Brazil - Atta sexdens ASBM2 | ecosystem: Host-associated > Fungi > Mycelium > Unclassified ... | reverse complement strand
TTTATATCTCTATTCACATAATCACTCATATATAACAAAACGCCTAACTTTCGATTTAAATTTTTTTATAAGACTACATAGTGAAAGAAATATTATAATAAGGAATGTGAATAAAAAAATTAGAAATAGCGTTAACGCATAATGGATACAAATAAATTACAAGACAGAAATATATGATATATATTTTATTTATTTGTTACGTTTAATCACGTTTAATCTTAATTTTTTTCTTTTCTAACATTTTTCTTTTCTAACAATATTATTCTTAATATTTCTTTCATTGTGCAGAGCCTTAAAATATATAAAGTAAGATATCGGTTATTAGATATTATTTCAAATTTGGATGCTCGAAAGAACATTGTTTTTCTTGAAGTTCCTATATTTGTAGTTCGTGTGTGACTAATCCAAATTCTCCTAATTCCATTAAAGTGTAGAGAAGAGAAGAGTCAACTCTCGCATCCCCGGAGTTTTATTTAGTGCTGTGTAACGATGTAATGAACGTATGACATTGTTTCCCTTTTATATGTATTCGAAACTTCGACTAACTTACAATCGCCGCACAACGAAGAAAAATATAAAATCATGATTATTTATGTTGTACTTGACCTAACGGATTTATTCTCTGTTTGCAGCAGTGCTCCTGAATGCAGATGTGATAACTAACGAGTAGCATACCGTGCTTTTCGTCCGCATTACTTAGTATCGCGGTTACTCGGCGCCATACAGCTCTTCTTTCTCGCTGACAGCAATGCTAATTTTCACTGGCAACAAACGTTCTAACAAGTATTACCATAACTCTTTGGTTACAATATATAACAATTACATGCAAATATAAACAATTATTCGGTCAGCATCGCCACTGTTAATGCCGTTGTGTTGTATACCGCTACGCTTATATTATATGTTTTAAGGAGGTATAACAACATGGTACTGCATTGTTTCTGTACAATATGTACAATACTATATATACATATATCTCGTATTCATACAAAATTATTACACAATAAACTGCTCGACATATAATTTTACTTTCAATATCTTTGTCGACTAAAATAAAGCTAATTATTGTTATATTACATAAAATAAATGTAAAGACTTATTATATAGGATAATTAATAATGCATGAACTCGAAATTATACGAATTCACATAAAAATATTATTAGACACCAAAATTTGGTTTGACTAAAGTTCTTTTGTCCATATATTTGTACAATATAATTAATTACACAATATCTTTTTGCGATAGGTATTCATATCGAAAAGCGACATTGCTATCAATGCATTTACATTTTTAATAAATATATCAAAGCAATAATAAATTTCCAAGTGCAATAAAATATAATATAAAAGGAAAAGACATTTAATTATGTCATTTAATTATGTCATATGGACATTTAATTACGTCGTATTCGAAGAGCGTTTTTGCGACATTTTTTCAAACGTAATAATTATATAAGTATAATGATACGATCGTTAAAAAAACGATGTCTCTCATTAGAGATTTTTTAATACATCTTTTGTAATATTTTCCGAGTATCGTTTCCAATCGAGTAATAATAAAATATTAAAATATCTAATATCATCATTATCTTTTGTAATAATGAAATAAATGTTATCGTAGCTTGTAATGATGAAACGATGCTGTAGAAGTTCGGGGAGCTGCCGAAGAAATAATTTCTCTCTGGAGAAATTCGCATTTTCCATGTTTAATAAAAGGCGTTGGCTGATTGAATGGTTTTTCTTCTTTGATAATATTATATATATATTATATATATATATTATATATATTATATATATAATATATATATATATATATGATATTTTTCGCATCGTATACTCAAAGCATGTGTTTCGAAATGCATGGCATTCGGTTTAGTTAGAATGGAGATTGTTGACAGCTCTGTAGGGAGGTTCTGACAGGATTACAAGATATCCGTATTGAAGCCAGTTCAATATCCAATGCACAATTACATAACTTGGGAATGAGTCCTATCAGAGTACGAGGACTGTCGCATTCGAATTTGCAGCGATGAATGTGGAGCGTTATAATATCGCTGAGAACAAAATAGATGTTGTAATTCACTGTTTCTCATTTGCATTCTGTAATTGTGTTAGCTTTCGGTTGCGCAATGTGAGTAAATTTAACGCGAGTTAGTTTGGCATACATAATAATTAGATCACATAGAGCTGGAATGACTGATGAGTTTTCGTGCTCCGCATATCTGTCTTAATTTCACGGAATTTTCGATAATAGATCTGGACATTCCATTTTTTAAAGAGCACCTCGAAACAAATGGACAGACAAACAAACGGTTGCATCTCGGTTATTGCTGCAGCTGTGGGTGGAAAAATATCGGAGTTTCAAACCCGACCGACGCGTAAACTGCTGGAAAAAAATGTTTCCATCTGCAAACGAAATGAAGGGGCAATCTTTTCGCTGATACAACCCCGGTCTATCGATCATCGAGCTTCTGTCACTCGCAACGCGCAGCGTACGTGACACCCGGCTGCAACAATAGGGCAACCACCTGCGTCAAATCGGCGTGACATTTTCGAATGCACGTTGGGAAACCTAAAGGCAGATTAGCGAAAGCACGATGGAAATAGGAGAGAAGGATGGGAGGATGTGGACGGCGGGGCATATTGTTCTGCTGTAATCTATTGTTTAATATGTCAACCGTGATACTCCGGTATTTTCGGTTCAATTCGCCTCTGATCAGTAGTTGTGTTGACACAGAATATTGCTGCATGCCGAGGAAAATGATTGTCAGAGAAATCAGCATCATAAAATATTTGCTTCTAAATTTTAAAACTTTTTGCAGTTAGTCAGGCAAGCAAATAGGTCAGCACATTCTGTCAGCTCCATCAATGCTTCTTGTTTTTTTTTAAACATTCTATCTAACGCGTAACAAGTTTCCACGCACAGTCTATCTTGTTGACTCAATGTTGGTTGGCTGTGTCGAATCTGAATCGAACAAAACCGAAAAATTTCATTCGTTTGCATAAAGGTAAAAATGTTGTATTGGTTATCGAGTAAAAAAGAAGAGGAAAAATAAATTGCTGTTGTTTTGTGTGAATTTAGTTTAACCAGAACGATTTAAAATATTTCGTCGTAAGATGATTTCAATCTGTGTAGCGTTTAACTTCGAAATTATTATAATAATTAAAAAATAAACTTTTAGATTTGTGGATATTAAAATTGTTGAGACAAGAATCGTGTATTCTATTGTTGTTACGCGACTCAGACAGTTCAGTTGTACGACGCGAATAATGGTCGCACGGGCAAAATAAAATTTGTTGACGTCACTGTGACGTACTCTTCTACAACGCAGGAGCCTAGGCAACGGAGTGCAATCGGAAGAAGGAAGATCTGGATATAGCCGAGGAAACAGGAAAAAGGAAAAAGCAGATGGTGGAAGAGCGATGAGAGAGTCTAGTGTGTGAGAAAGGCGAAGAGGAAAACGAGATGAGGGTTTTCTGAGGAAGGAGTATTGGAGTACGGGTCTCCGGCTTGTCGATACCAGATGCACGTTAACTGAAGGTATCGACCTGGTTTAAATATTCCCATCAACCGCCACAGTACTCCTTCAATAATTCATTTGGAAAATGTCATCGTATATACGCGTGGTTATAATAATGAGGGTGGCATAATGGACGAAGAGTGTATCGCCTTTATTTAACTCGACATTAATTCTGCCAATTTAATCGTGCATGACGTTCATATTCCTTCCATTATTTTTTTCACCTGATATTGCACTTTCGAAACGATACGTCACAAATGTCTAGATTTTTACTTTTGTAGTTAAGATATAAAATTTAATTTAAAGCTCGCCTTTATTGGCACTTTCAAGACGTACGCGATATCTGATGGTTTCAATGTTCTTTTCGGAATTCCTTACAGATTCCTGCATCTACGGATTCTCCAGTAAAGCACTTTCGTAACCATCCTTCTCATGGTTCCTTTGTCGCTCGCTCTGCGCTCTTTAATTACGACGTGCCATCGCGTTTGCTCCTCTTACATTTTCATTTTTCACGTCCGCACTCGAACGCGCCATAAGTTTTAACGACGAAAGTTAAACCGCTACTGTAACCGGCATCGGAATTCACTTCCCGCGAATATTGTCCGTGAATTCCGAACGTTGGTCTTCCTCAACTTTTGCGAGTATTATGAGGAATTTTGTGTAATTAATTGAATAATTCATCATTAAGTGGAATATAATTAGCAATTCTAATTTTCGCTTCTTATAAAATAAATCTGTCGTATATAAAGAGGAAAACAATCATCGTCTCGATCTTTGACATCGCGTTTTTCGCGGAGATTTTTATTACTAACGTTAGTTATGCTGTTTATCATTTATTCTTATTGATTTCGAATACAATATGTGTTTGTCTTCTCTCGTAAGTACTTCTTTTCTTATTGATATTATTTTACTGTCTATGAACACAAAGCTTTTAAACGTTTTCTCTATCTTCTATCTTGATCGCCCTTTTCCGCTATATTTCTCGAATGAGACAGGGAACTTGAAAATATATTGATTATATCTTTAAACTCGCCTTATGGCGCCACGCAGGAAGAGCTTTTTTCTTATTTTCTTGAACATGCCCATTCAACTGTGAATAAGACCGTTCGTCTGGCCATCTTTGATTCGGGTGAGTAGAGCTCGTCGTCAAGTAGGTGAAAACAATGGCTCGACGAGTTTTCTTATAGAGAAATCGCGAGAGGAAGATTTTCGTAGGACAGGCGGACGCGAAAAAGATAAGGCGCCAATCTAACCCGAGCTATGCTTTAGGAAAGTCCGAAGACGCATTACTTTTAATTCTGTTTCTCTCCAAGTTTAGAAAAGTTTCCTGCAATCACGTTGAAGTTTTAAACCTGACGCGATTACCTCCGAACTCATTTGATATGTTTAATGAATCACAGTCTCTTGAAATTATTAAGTATATTTCTTCTTCGTTGACAAATTTAGCGACATATGCACTACATAGAAAATTCATTTCTCAAGATATATTATATATTTTTTACTGCTTGATATATCATCAGTCAATAAATGAAATTTTTTTATATGAAAAAAATAATTCTTTTTATTCATTGAATACAAAAATATTAAATATAAAATATTAAAAATTCTGCAGCAGATACAACTTTTTATTGAAATATTTATCAGGTTATTTTTAACGTTATTTTTAACAGAAATATCTGCTTTATTTTTCTTCAATTACCTTGACATCGTAAGGTGAAGTTCACGTTTTTCTTTTCTATCCTTTCAATCATATGATAAGAAATACAACGTATAGCATAAAGAATTTCTATTCTGATTTTCAACTAAAATATAGGCTGATTTCATAATGAAACTATGATATACATAATCAAATTTATTTGGTAATTTATTGTTTAAGATTATTTATTATTTAAGATTACACAGAAAGAACGATTTTGCTGAAGTATCTAAAAATTTAGCTAGACATATCTGAAAATAATTTTGTTGGATCAAAATAATTATGTAAGGTGCTCAAGCATATAACAAAACTACAAAAAGTTTTAATATTTTAACAAACCAGTTTGAGCGTCCTATACAATTATTTTTGTCATTTTTAGTTAAATTTTTTAAACATTTTAACAAAACCATTCTTTTTATGTATAGAAACAATTTCTCATATTTAGATTTTCAAAAAAAACAAGCCTTTATGACTACACAAAAATGACATGCTACTTTTTAAATATTAGGTACGAAAAACAGGATTAACAGAGAAGCATAAAATAGGTTTTTAAAATCTACATAAAATTAATGTTACTAACTTTGTTGACCAGTATAATTATAAAAACAATTCTCCTCTCCCTTTAGAATTTTACGGGTGATAGAAATTCAAGCATTTGGAAGTACATGAATGTACGATTGCACACAAAGCAGAGACGCTATTAATCACTATCTTCCTAAATTTCCCGAGTATTGTCCGGCATACCATTCCCTGGCTCTCTTCCAGACATTTCAATATCCATGGCTTTTCGAGAAGGGAAGGTCTTCGGCAAGCTCAATGAGTCTTTTCAGAACACACCGACGTTCAACTGCAGAGCAGAAATGCGAATCCAAATGTAGAAAACAAAAGAAAAAAAAAAGAAAAGGCGTTCAATCTGCGCAACATCGTCAGAAGGCAGAGAGACAAGTCGGAGTATTCACACAGACAATCGTTCTCTTATTCCTTTTGACTTTTATTATCGCAATTTTTGATTCGTTCTCCATGAGAATCACGTACCTTTTTGACAGTCCCGTTTGGCATCTTTCTCTGTTTTTCGCCTCAATGATTAAAATACATCGACGCTCAACCGGAAATGGCCTTTATTTGCTGCTAGTGCAATTTCATGTTTTCACCATTTTTTCCCTGAATATTCTTTCACAACTGTTCTCGCGTAAATTGGCCGTATTTTGCTTATCGAAGCATTAGCGAAGCATTCTTGCATGAGAAAATCAATACAAAAGACATTGCTGCCTTATAATTTCACTAATGAGCATAATTCACGAGTGGCACGTCGGAGTTTCGTTATTTTTCCTCCGTTTACTTGACTGCTGCGCGCGTTTTCTCTTTTACTTCGACGTAAAACGCCTGCCGTTGTCATTGTTGACTTCCCGTTCGTATGTGGAGTCGTAAAACCCCGGAAATACCGCTTGTAACTCTTGGAACGGACGGTTACCAACGAGCTGTGTAGCCACGTCGTTCGTAAATCGTGCGTTCATGTTATCGTGAGAACGCGTGCTTTTGAATACAACGAAAAATGTTCGTGAAATTTCGTACATGCTCATTAAAATGTTTAAATCTAAATTAGTCAAATCAAAGAGAGATAAAGAGAGAAATATTATAAAACGACAAATAATATTTTGTCTGTATTTTGTATTATTTTTATTATTTTATTTTCTGTTTACGAAAAAAAAACGAAGTTATTGAAGTATTTTAAGTTTTATTGAAGTATTTTAAATAGATACAGATCTCTGAAAATAATTTTGTTCAACCATTAAAATAATAACGTAGAATGCTTAAGCAACGACCAAAAGTTTTAATATTTTAGCAATTAGTTTGAGTAAAATAATATTAAATCTCTAAAATAATATTAATATTCATATTATAATATATAATATTAATATTAATATTAAATTTTCTCTAAAATAATATTCCCTAAAGTAATTATACATATAATTCTTTTGATCAAAACAAAATTATTTTCGAATTGTATCTATCTAAATTTTTCGATATCTTAGCAAAATTTTTTTCTGTGTACTGCTCGATAACGACGGTTAAGATAGTAGAAGTTAAGATAGTAGAAGTATCGACAGAAATTTTGTCATATAAGATTGTCAATAAAATTGTATGGATCAGTTTATTTTAGAAATAAATTTCCTCTCATCATGTGGGAAACTATAATAGTCAAGGCAATTAAACTTTTAGTTACAATAATAATATAGAAGAGATAACGGATAATCCTTTCTTCTTGGGTTCGACTTTCTGAACTTTTTTTTATATTCGAGAATACAACTGGCAGAGAAACTGAAGAAAGATGGTGAAGGCAGACCTGTAAGCTTAGTTAGTTCCGGATTTAGAAGTTCCTCCCGATAATTGAGTTCTCTGCGAAAGCTTGTTGTGTTCAAGAAGACGATGACGACGAAACTCTCGAGACAAAAGACTCCGCGAAAAAGCCCATGATTATTAATGTCCCTAAGGAACATATAGCCGATAGAGCGTCTCGCAACTATCGGAACGATATATGACTTATATTGCTTCAAGCGTTTTGAACCGCACGATCTTTACTGACATGGAAAGACATTTCAGCGTAGCCTTTGAACCTGAACAATCAAATTTGAACGACCGATTGCATACTTTAAAGATGACGAAAGCTTTCGAGAAAAGACGCGCATATTGTGTGCGAATGAAGAGAAATAAACGCTGGCTTAGATTACGAAGGAAGACAGCAAAAGGTATTCACAATACTGAATACAGGATGTCGCCATTTTATTTGTCGCTTCGCTCGTCTATCTTGTACTTCTTTAGAAAACGCGCAGGTATGAAAAGTACATATGGAATTTTTCTATATAAATGTCAACAGGAAAATGCTCAAAAATGCAACAGAAATTTTCGTGTAAAGCAATCGTTCGAAAATAATTATGGTCTATCTTTCTAGCTCAAGAAATGTATCAAGAATTACTAAACTGTACATATATTACCCTATTATTTTTCTTTATATACAACGACGTGTATAACTAATTTTTCATTAATTTTTGTGTGTCGTTAATGTCAATTCTCTTCTCTTTCAACTCTGCCTCCCATGAGTAATAAAGAATGCCAAGATTTGACGTAATAGAATACGTGATAGAATTAATAAACGAATATCATAAAATGTAAAACGCGAGTCTACATGCGCGAAATGATAATCCCAATCCAGCGTCAATTTTATATTAACTTTGGGATTGCAGGCATTGTGGAATATAGTTATAGGGACAGAGGATAAGTACTAATCTACTAATTCCCTCACCGTAGAATGTGTATTAAATGTTATTATGTTTTAATCGCCTGGAATCTGCGCCGTAAATATCACTGAACGATTATACGCAATATATTATCTTCATTATGTCACAATTAATGATTAATATTTCAACAAATGTATTACATAAAAACATATATGTATATGGAATAATTCCATATGACAAAATAAAATTATTAATTTCTTGAAACCTTGATACGAAAGAAACATAAAAGAAAATTTATTTATTAAAATTCGCATTCAGAAATGAAAGTATAGCTGAACAGTAAATCCGAATTGGTCTACATTAAAATCTCATTGCTATCTCTAAGTTTCGAGTTTCTACCGTTGCGATTTAGATTTTAAGGAATGAGTTTAACACGCTTTTGATTAATAAAATATTTTTGTGTTAAGACAGAGAAATAATTCTGAGAAACAACTAGAGAATTCTCGACGTATATCGTTTTAATAGTTGAACTCTTATAAAATCTGCGCGCATAAAGCACCGCCAACTGTGCACATCCTGTTCCGCTTGGATTATGACTGCTATCGTGCCAAGTCTGCTAAACAAACTTCTGTAATTAACGGGGATGTATAGCCAAGAAGCTTATCAGTCCACCAGAACGAAGGAACAGCAGCTCCGGGGACGTCAATATATATCTATATGTAAACGCACGTATGTGAATATACATTGTTTATCATTCTATATATATAACTGACAAAGTATTTGAAAATATATCAGTGTGTTTATAATGTTTAGTCGTCAACACTACTGTATACTGTAATTTTCAACAGCATTAAAGATTAATAAATGAATTGTTTTCTTTATTAGCTTCATTAATTATTTTTACTCACCTCTTAAACAAAACAAAATAAATAAATAATTATTAAACAATTAATATTATTAATGAATTTTTGAGATAACAAATGCACAAGTATGCATACAATATGTATTTCTATCTATTCGAACGTTTCGTCTGATTCAGTGCATCTTGAGAAACTATTACATGTTCCAAAGTCTGCTAGCAATATTCCTTGATGTATATACTGCTTATCCTGACATAACTTTGCTAATTATAGTGATGATATTTCAAGATATATGCAAGTAGTGCTTGAAACAATTCTGAATACTCTTGATCTGACTAAATACCATCTTCCGCGGTTACCGCGCATAATGTCTTACATCTATATACGCACTAGTTTTCGGACATCCTTAATGTACGCACAAGCATATACACGTGTATGCATATGAAATGTAAGGAGTATTCTATGCTCTCGAGACATGGTTGTAGTTTCTACTCGCGTACTGTCGACAGGATTATTATCACTGTGATATGCTTGAGCTCTTCAATTTGAGAAAGCATCCCAGCATCGACGTTCCCCATCCACCGGTTTCCCCATCGGGGAGAGGGCTTACCGTTTCTACCTAAGCGAACAAATCCAATCACTATTTCCACCGGTTGCCTCCGGCTGATTTGCATTACGTGCATGTGTATGCGCACACGCGTACACAACGCCTATACATACAGGATAGTCCGTTCCCAGTCGAGCAAGATGCTCGAAGCACGACGCCAAAACCCCGAGATCGTCTTAATTAATTCCGTCTGCGAAGCCGCGAAGAAGCGATTCCTTCAACCGAGCGACGTACAGATTAGGAGTAGACGGCGTTAATTGGTCTCCTCTGTGCTACGCGCTAATTTCGTCGTTCTCAAGTTTGTACGATACTCTCTCTAACTTCGATAGATGCTATCGATGATTTCTAGAAACGATTTTTATTCTTCTTCTTCTTCGATGTGCGCTACTCTAGCATGGCTGTTCGCTACGAGTTTCGCAACGATAAGTTTCAGTTCTACATCGGTAATAACGCAAGTAAAAAAGGAAAGATATGGAACAAGTAGAACTCTCTTGCATTTTCTTGCATGCCCTTTTCAGATCACGAACTTCCTCTTTGGATAGATATTAGTTTGTAGAGTTATCAGTGTGTGTGAATATTCACGATAGAATTTCAGCACGTATAGTCACAAGAGAAAGGAGACTCGATATAATATGAAACTCTTCGCGTTCACAGAATACCATTTAAAATAATTGGGAATGCGATACGAGATGTAACGAATGTTTTACAAAATGAAGGCATTCTAAACCTCTGTAAAATATATCTGCAAACTATTTGCATACTGTACTGGCTATATTTTAGATACAGAATCGAACACTTTTTTTTTTTAATTCGGGAGGATATAAAGCAGCTATTGAACAAAGAGCACATAAAATAGTTACGAATATAAAATAGTTATGTATAGGTAGCGATAGATCGATGAAGTCGTATAAATTAAAAGAAATTCCGTTCTCCGGAATATTCAACAAGTTTATTGATTTGTTCTAACAATCAGTTTAGTGTTTTGTATAATTACGGTCAAAGTTACATATTAGATTAACACACACATACACACGCGCGCGCGCGTATGTATTTTAAATAAATTTTTATTCTAGAAATATAATTGCGTGCCAATTATTTTTGGATTTTCAATACAATAAATTTGAGAAATACTATTAATCCTCCTAAATTTAATTAATTAAATTAGATTGTTGTCAGATTTACATCCTGGTGCTATTTGACGAAATATTTGGTACATTATAAAACTTCGACTTTTAAGTATCGAATATCACATTTTAATTTTACTTTTATGGAGTTACATCTTCCGCATCGATAACAATGCATTTTCGTTTCTTACTTCTTCCTGATATACTTTATTCAATGGAAGCAATATTTTGCGCGTACTCAAAGTGTATTTATCTTTCTAACTTTCCGCTTTTTTTACAAATCGATGGGGATATTATACTGCCAATGCTGTGTTTATACAACGAAGAGTGTGGCGGCCATCAGTCAATGACAACCTGTATCACTTTTCCTCTTGAAAGCGTCTTTCCTCTCAATTTCAACAGGGCTGATCGGAGAATGATTTTTTGCTGTTTATCAAAGATACTTGTTCCCAACGTCCAAAATCTTTGCCACTCAATTATCTTTCAAACAGGCTGTCCCCGTTTTTTTTCTGAGGGAATATCCGCTCGGCCTTTTCTTTATTCACAGTGAATCAAGTTCATAATATGCGTTAATGAGCGTACTATGCACATTAATGATCTTAATTGTCTATTCTAATTGTGAATAATTACGCGAACTTTTACAGAGAGAGAGAGAGAGAGAGAGAGAGAGAGAGAGAGAGAGAGAGAGAGAGAGTTCTGACATATGCAGTGATACGATATTCTTTCCTGCGAATTTCAAAATGCAGTTTGCAGAAAATTACCGAAGGAACTGTCGGTGAAAATTAATTTGCATCGCGGGGACCAATTACGCGTAGAATTTTTTTCATCACTCATCGGTCTGGCATGCGTACGTTGGCATTTTAGGTCACGCAGAGAAGAATTTTGGAAATGCAACGCTCGCGCGTACGGAACGCCATTCGCAATGCTGACGGTTAATTATGCTGAACGACGTAATCGACATGATTTCGCTATACGGACGAATGCTTCGTTTCGATAACGTGTTTTGCTGTATCATGGGACATATAATGATTGTGAATTATGCCGCTTGTCGTCATGGTCGGGTGTTAGTGCTCATGGAAACGCTAGCATCTAACAAGGCCGAAACGAAGATTTGTGATAGGTAATCGCGACTATTGTTTCGTAGGAACCGGCTTGATACGATTGGGATCGGCCAGCTTTTGTCCCGGTGTACAAGCACGAATTCAATTTCAACCAGTACGCGTCAGGCTGCATTACGATAGGTCGGCTTCGATCGATAGACGTGTAACCATGCCTCTATCGGAGCGAAATGTTGAAATTCACTTGGTACCTCTGGATCGACATTGAGTGCGATATAAAATTGTATCGCGATAGAATGATAAAGTAATTCTGAATACAATACTGTACACTTTCACATATGTATTGCAATTTTACATATGTATGATGTGTAGACATTAGCGACTAAAAAGAGCGATATGGGGAAAGTTTCGATATCGATGTCTTTATTAAATACGTAAATGAAAAGAATTGTAGATTAAAAATAATGGATAATAATAGCTTCTCTCAATTTAATTTGGATCAAATTTTGCTCACATGGAACTTATGAAATATTTGATATGTATAAAAAACATTACAAATAAAAATCACTTAGAAAAAGTTAATTATTATTATTCCTAGCTATGCTAGGAATGCTATTGATATGTAAATTTTACATACAAATGAACAGGGTCATTGAGCGTTAAGCTATGTCTTCATTAAGAAGTCCAATCTGCAATGCTAAAAGCTGGGACAAGTAGAGACAGGCTTTTAGAAATTCTGTCTGTTATATATTGGTTGGATCTACCCAGGTAATTAGTATTGTAATAAAGAGCATGATAAGTGATTTTAATTTTTAAGCAATTTTGTGTTATTAGTATTTTCTTTAAACATTATAAAGAGTATATTATATATTATATTCTATAATATTATATATTATATTCTATAATATTATTTCTAGATTTATAATAGTGTATTTATTCTTTCTTTTTCTTAAGTTAATAATTAAGTTATTTGTGTTTATAAAAATCTAGATTATATATATTTTATTATTAAAAATGTAAAATATCAAACACTTGTATTATATTAACTAAAGTGCTAACATTAGCTAAAATTTACATAGCAATAGTGTATTATTCATTGGTGATAACATTTAATTCGTTATTATTTTTGAAATTTTGTCATACTTCTATATATACACTTGAATCTTTGAGTGTAGATTTTTATATTGTTCTAAACAATATATAAATTAAAAAAAATTCTTGCATA
>Ga0157364_1005058_pt1 | contig 13331 bp, 6 predicted proteins | sample AttsexASBM2_FD_111476 | JGI IMG/M metagenome (GOLD analysis project Ga0157364, IMG submission 111476) | Fungus gardens microbial communities from leaf cutter ant in Ribeirão Preto, State of São Paulo, Brazil - Atta sexdens ASBM2 | ecosystem: Host-associated > Fungi > Mycelium > Unclassified ... | reverse complement strand
TGTGTGTGTGTGTGTGTGTGTGTGTGTGTGTGTGTGTGTGTGTGTGTGTGTGTGTGTGTGTGTGTGTGTGTGTGTGTGTGTGTGTGTGTGTGTGTGTGTGTGTGTGTGTGTGTGTGTGTGTAAAATGTTTATATTAAAAAATCTGCAAGTCATGCTTTTACGAGAAAGTATCTTGTTTGAAAATCTACATAACTTGTTCAAACTGACTACGCCCTCGGGAAGCAGACAAGAGAAGACCTTTAAATTTTTGTGTAGATAACTGCTATCAAGAAAATAAAAAAATAGGCCATGGGATAATTCATGATATTTGGATATATTAGTTATACAAATAATTTTGTCAGCCTCGTCGATTTGAGATTTGACCTAAAAATCAACTAATAAATCAACATTTCCTTTGAGTTCTGAACTTTGAGTTATGTGACACAAAAAACGATGAAGTAAAAACGATGATTAGAATAAATTTGATTTATGTGACGTATTTGATTTATATGATATTCAAGATTATTAAAAATATTACAAAAATTCTAAAAATTGTTTTCTCTCTCAATAAATTACATTACACTTTTAATAAATATTACTATATTTACAGGTTATCGATATTAAATAATTTTATCACTGAAAGAAACGTTACGGAAGCAAGAATGATGACGAATAAAATCTGAAAAGAATTCATTTTATCGGTTTTTTGGAACGATAAGCAACAAAATGCTTTGCATCAATCGAAATACGTACACTATTATTTGCAATCTGAATTAAAATCTAGCTAAATTCTGAGCTAAAATTTCACCTGATAAAATTGGATGTAATTGGATGTAAAGAAGTCTCATTTAATTTGCAACGGTATGAAAAAAAGAAGCCATATTATATAAACATAACTTATTGTCATCTATTATCGAGGAGATGTTTACTTTTGTCGCAACGTGATTTATTATCACTAACCGTGCAAGTAAATATATTTTCGAGTGACGTACACTCGCACTGTTTGCACAGTTTTTTCAAATAAAACGATTATAGATTTATCGCTCTGATATCATCGACAAAAATATTAAGAGACATTTAATCTAGGTCAATCTGAATCTTAAAAAAAAATCCAGACGTGCGTTTATCATCTCGGAAGTATCAGCAAATAGATTTTGCGGAACTTACCGAGAGATAATCAGGTCTCACCTCTTGAGTTCCTCGGAATATTCGATTTTATCTCTGATTGAGCTGGACAGACTATACGCCGATTTTTTTCTGTTACCGTTGATCCTGCCGTTTTCCAGATCAAATTTGTATTGCGGAATATTCTCCACACTGTCGCAATGGCTGCCACCGTGATGCAGGATCGACTTCCGCCTGCCCTGATCTGAATTGTGCTCCGAACCCGCGCTGATGCGCCGGTGATGTTCAAAGGCAAGATTATCAAGCCCAATAACTTGGTCGCTGATCGACACTCGTCTCTTCGCCAGTTCTTCGCTGGGTTTATTCGTCCTACCGCTCATCTCGATGTCCATTTTTCACGAACAATTATCACTAAAAATTCTCTGACGGAACGTCAGCCGATAGTACGAATCCAGAAGTTCAGTCTTCTCCTCTTTGTATACTGTATATCTTCTATTTTAATTTTCTTTAATATAAAATACAGAGACCGCGCACGCAAATCAAGCGATCATTTCAGCGTCTCTCACCTATCTGATCAGAAGATCGAACAAATCTCGTAAACAGATTCGCCTCCTCGTATCGTATCTGTCAAACTGTAGTTCACGTATCGATATGAATTCACTCGCGCTATTGATTGTAATCGAGAAAGGCTGTAGTCGTGCGCGATCGCTGAACGTACTGCGACTATCACGGATCACGCGTTCGTCACGACAATCATTAACGGATGAATCTCGTGACGAGATTTCGCCGCGACAGGGATAGGAATAGCAATCAGCGGCCGACGCTAATGTGTTGTGATGATTGACGTCTTTGACACCTTGGCCCGCTTTTACCAGATCGTTTCTTCTTTTCGATTTATATCCAAGTAGAGCTTTGCTTTCCTCGTTAACGTTGACATTAACAAGCGTTAGCGTTAATAAACGCCATTCTTAAGACGGGCCACCATTTGTCCACAAGATTAAACTTTTCTATTGATGTTTTCCAAGAGTCGCCAAACCGATCAGATTGGATAGGATCAATTCACGCGACTGGTTGTTCACGTCGACGTGGAAATGCAGCGAGCGATCCGAGCGGTCGCGCTTGGCGCAATTGGTGCGACCGGTGCATCTCGCTTGCGTTTTATGCTTTGGTGTAATTTAGATTTTTAACGGAGTCCCCTTCGACCGGACAAAAAGACGAGTGCGACGAACGTACAGGTCGTCACGATGGCACAAGTACGATGGCATGGATAACCAGCGACTAAAAGCGACAATGCGAGTAAGCGGTGATGTTTATGCGGATGGGTAGTGGGGCTCGTAAAAAGTGCTCGAACCGCGGACGAATGAGCACGGACAGTCACGGTGGCCTATGACGATAATTGTCGCGCAATGCACACAGGATGGGCACAGCTGACTACCTCATTGACGAAGCGGCAATGGTCCGCTGCGCTTCTGTCGCAGCTCGCGTCCATGTCTCACGACACTGCCGAATCCGGCATTGATCGACACTTCACGGTCTTATTTTCAAAAAATATCACGTACGAGGACACTACTCTCTAAAATCTTTGGAGTGGAATTTAATTCTAAAGAGTGAAGAAGAGCGACAATTGAGCCCGTGTTGAAAAAGAGTGGCTCAATTGTCAATTTCTAAGAGTAAGATTTCGTTCTTTAGAATTAGATTCCACACTTCAAAGATTTTAGAGAGTTGGGAAATCTATAATATATGTAACTTATACTATAGTACATTTTCGTACATTTTTGTATGCGATAATTTTCGAGAATAAGACCTCGAATCGAAAATTTTTATCGCGTTCCTGAATCTTGCGGAATCGTTGCGATTGAAAACATGAGGGATAAACCCTTTGGAAAATTTCGCGCTCTCGAGGTATTAACGCTGAATATTGCTCGAGTGTCATCTAGTTAGCGGACTAATTTTCATTTGCCCGATACTCCGCATCTGTCGACAACTTTTGCAGTTTTCCCTCTCCGTTTCTCAAGAGGAGAGTTGCTTGATACGAGTTCCGCATGAAGCACGGAAAAAAAGGGTGGGAAATTGCCTTAAATTAATCGCGGATGTTACTAATAATTTACTACATCGCCGTATATCACACGTTGTAAGCATCATTGTCTATTATGTATCAAAGTATTACGGAATTGAAATGGAATTTTTGATCCCAGGCTTATCCCTCGTCAGAACACATGACAGCTCGAAACGGTCTTTTGTGACAATTTTAACAACGGCTTATTTTAGGCGTCCTCCGAAATACTGGAGAACGATAAAAAACATGGACATCGCATCGACCTGCTGTGTCCGAGCATTTACCTAAATCATAATGGAGCACATAAACAATACGTGCAATATACAGTTGGAAAATTGTGCTAAATTTAACACATTTCACATATCCCAACAATGCATTTAAATTTTTGTTTTAACTTAACACAAAATGTATATGTTAGAATATGTTATATGTTATATGTTAGAAATGTTATGTTAGAAAATACAAATATTATATTATATTATAATAATATATTATAAAAAATTAATACAAAAAATGTAACACTAACACAATTTATAAGCAACAATATTTCTTTATCAAAAATTAATATTCATAATATGTTAAATTAACACATTTTATCCAATTATCTTAAAATTTATGTTTAAAAAATCATTTTATATTATTTTTTCACTTACTCATAACTTATCTTATTTTAACAAAAGATGTTGAATATCAATTTATCATGAAATATTCAAATAACACAATCACATTATGTTAAATTAACATTTGGAAATATTAAAGATTTGACATAAAATTTTAACAACGATTTGAGTAAATCATTTTTAATATAGAATGCTTTTTATTATGTAACGTTGCGCCAGATCATCTATTTCGAAAGCGTCATCGCGATCACATAGCTTCAATCTCAGCCCACACAGTCTCAGTGCTCGCGATCTTTGATCTCTTCCGGGATGACCAATGTATTATGATAAAACTTGAGATTCGAATTAACAGTTTTAATTAAGATTTGCATTCTTTATTGATTTTCTGGATTTTCCGCAATCGGTGTTCCTGCGATTTAATTGTGAGAGAGAAAGAGAGAGAGAGAGGAGGGGAAAGAGCGCAGATATATAGTAGGATTGCCACAAAATTGGAAACCAAGGAAAAATCAAGAAAATTGAAAATGACCAGGGAAATCAGAGAAAAGTTAGAGATTTTGCAAAATTGACTGAACAATTAAAATTCTTGATTTTAAAGAAATTTAACATTTATTAATTTACGTATGTAGTGTTGGACTATCAATTTATTGAATGAAAGCGATATCAGCAATATTAATCGTGATTTACATTGTTATGTTAAATTGCTCTCTCAATAAAATATTTGACGGTTCAAATCAGATTGAAAGTACAAAAAAATTTCAAAATATTATTGAAAACATATCACGGAAAATCATGAAATTTTGTTTGGAAATTAAAGAAAAGTTATGGAATTTTAGGATGAGGAATTTGTGACAATTTTATATTGTATATGTACAAAATTATCACAAATTCCTACAAGAATAAACGCAACACAACTCTTTGATCGTGATCACTCACAAAACGATCTGATTATCCGTGAATCATCGAATGTATGTTCATCCGATCGACACGATTACCACGCGATTATTCTTTCCTTTGTATCGATCCACTCTTCCTCGTCGATCCACATTATCTATTGATCGACTTGCGTATACAATCTCTCTCTCTCCCTCTCTCTCTCTCTCTCTCTCTCTCTCTCTCTGTCTCTCTTTTTCTTGTCAATATTATTGTCACGCTTGTTTGGTTGTACGATTGTACGTAACTCCATTTAGAACTCCATCTATCGGAATTCAATTTATGGACATCTCCAATTCGAACCGATAAAATGAACTTCCGGATTACGCTGTTATACAAAACTAAACTTAGTCTCCGAGAATGCAAAGATTGAAATAACGAAGCCGCAAATATCCCGTATCTCGTGAAATAAAAGATTTTTTTAATATATTAAATATATTAATATAATATATCATAAATTAACAATATAATTGTATAAACGGCAAGTATTTCAATAATTTACTTTGAGATACATAAACGCTATTATTTCGCTTCACTTTTACTCGTTAAACGCTCTGTAAGTTTATGAAGTTTAATTTTACATTAAAAACTGGCAAATTGAATCAGCGAAAGTCGGGTGAATAGAATTGAACTCTTAAAGCGTAGGAAATTGCAAATTTCTATTTTAATTTATTTCTCTTCTGGTAGACGGGAAAATACAGAAGGAAGGAGGAGCTCGCGATATAGACGGAAATGAAATATGCTGAAGAGATGGTTGGCCGTGGAATATGCGTGCAGAAAACAGGAAGAATTTATAGCGGCTCTCCCGTGCTTATATTTATCGACAAAGTTCCGTCGTTAACAAGACATCACAATCAAGTTTAATGAACAAAAAGAATGAATAGACAGAAGGTCGTAAAATCGTTTTAAAAGTGAAAATTCGCCAATACTAAACTTTTAAAAGTAAAAAAAAGATATAATAATCGTAAATATATCAAATCTGAAATTCAGTGAAGGCTTTATATTCTTTTTTATCATTCTTTATATCATTATAACGTAACACGTAATATACTATTTTATACAAAACGTATTACATATTTTATATTTTTATACATATTACATGTATCCTTTTACAATTCATGCTCTTGAAAAATATGTGTGAAAAACAAAATGGAATAATATCCATGTACAATGTGCTGACTAGTTGTCGCATATCTTTTTGTGATAAATGGACAAAATAAATTCACCTTCCTCCTAGCTCCGTTGACACGTCATGAATCAAATTTCTACTAATGATGAAATCGTACGCTTCTCGGACACGCTTGCGGAAGTCGAGCATTGTCGTCCCTCGTTAAAGCAGCTAGCGTTCTTATATGGCTCCATACGTCGTGTGTAGATAATGTTCTTGTCTCGTAATCTGCAATACTATTTAACCGATTAACGTGAATAGGTTTATATTTGTCTTTCGAGTAAATTTCCAGAAATAAATCTCATACGAAATTATTATTATAATATTAAATTAGTCTTATTTAAGCAACTATACGCGTATATAATAAAGAATGCTAAAAATTATGATTTTCAATTGACAATTGCGCAAACTTCTATCTACGAGATACTTATATACATTAAGAATATGCTATTTTTACTATCTAAGTAATATTAAAAAAAATTGATCTATCAAATAAATTTTTGCGAGTAAATTCCGTAAGTGATGATTACATTACATTAGTCTTATTTAAGTAACTATATGCGTATAATTAGAGCGCTCAAAGAATTATGATTTTTAAATGGCAACTGCGTAAATTTCTATATAAAATTTATGAGCTATATTTATAAATATTAAGAATGTGCCACATTTTTATTCCCTGGATAATATTAGAAAAAATTGCTCTTTCATTAAATCTTTCAATAAATTTTCGTTAAGTAAATCCCATAAGTACATTACGTTAATCTAATTAGCAACTATGCGTACATTAAGAGCGTTCAAAATTTTTAAATTTCAAATAGCAAAATATTTGTGAGATAAAACTTTTAAAATAATTGAGGTATATATTAAGAATATATTTATTTATTAGATAATATTAGAAAAAAATGTCGATTTAAAATACTTTATAAACATTTAAACAATCAGCTATGCACTTTTTTTGTCGAGATAATACAACGTATTTTTTCGTGTCATTTGTCTATTTAAAATAAAGGGATATCCAATGCTTCAATTACCTTACACAAACTATACAAAATTTGAGAACGGGAAATTAAAAACGCTCGTGCTTCGTATAGCTTTTTCATTTGGCCGCGCAGAGAAAATCGCGAAAAATCCAGCGATGTGTTTCGCCCGATGCAAGCGGCGTATCGCGATCCAATGTCGCTTTTACGTCCATCCGTTGTTGGACATTCCGCGGCTGGCGAAGTTACGCGAGAAACGTCTACGTCCCTCAGAACAAGAGGTAGGAGGGATAGAAGTGGAGGTTGCGCGAGAGACGAGGTCGAAGATGGGATTGGAATTGCAAATATCCCTCTTCTCCGTCTCTCCGTTCTATCTCTCCAGTCTCACCGATCTATCTCCACTTCTCTATCGACCATCCGCTCTGACCCCAGAACATGTACGAGGTACATATCGCCGAGCATGTTTTAAAGAATCTTTGCTGGACGACAAATCGTCAGATTTTCCAGGATTTAAATTTGTTACAACTAAGCTCCGACGCGAGTGTGTCACTCGACTTCGAATTTCTTATCATTCCTCCACCTCGAAAGGATTTTTCAAGATTCCATTTTTATCGTTAAACTAGATAACTTTAATCTCGATTTAATTTACTCTTTTCTAATTCTTAGAACTAGAAGAAGATAAAAAATAAATTAAATTGAGATTAAAGTTAATCTACATTGGTAAAAATAAAACATAAAATAGACCAAAGTTTCGTAAGTTGTATATAATTATACAGCTTTTCTAATAATTTTCTAATAATTTAAAAATGATCCAGAGTTTATAATGTATCGAATATAGTTTGAGTTTGTTTAATACACATTAAATCCCTCTCCGCCAAACATTAAGAGATTTTTTTTATTTACATTACGTGCATTTAAATTTGGCACTTTTTTTGTGCTTTGTCGATCTCTTATTTCATGAAAAAGATAGGGAAAATAATGACAAGGCATAAACCGAATGTGAGGACGCGACGAAGACGAGTTGCACGCGGAAAATGACCGCGCGGTACGCGCTACGTCAAATTAGCTTAAAAGCCCCAGGGCAACATAGGGTACTACAACGCATTCTGCGACATAGCCCGGCACACAATGTTCAACGCGGAGAGAAGCCCTATTCGCCCTCATATATCACCCGGAGATAAAAGGCTGCCAGACGACGACGGAAAGTATAGTGGTTTCGGCGACACGCCGGATAGGCGGTTCATTGCGCAGCTGCACCCTGTGCCCCGTAATAATTCGGCGGTAGAAACGAAGAGAAATTGTATGTCACGCCACTATCTATTTACTCTTTCCCGCTAAACAATGAAAATATGTCTTTCGAAATGCTTCCGTTCCGATTACAGTTTTATAAAGACGAAACTTTTAACCCTACTATCGCCTGTGAGATTTTATAATTTTTGTACTTGTGCAAAACACACAAGATCCTTTTCTTACGATAATTATATCTTTACTTTGATAAGAGTATGATAAAATGTTCTTTTTCTCGCAAATGATTGTTATTTCTTCGGCATGTTAAGATAAATGGAAAATCGTTACGCTTCCGAGATAGCGCAGTTATTCCAATTCGTAATAATCGAGAGGCGATTCATTTTGAGTTTATACATATAAAACAACGGAAGGAGAGAAAGACAGCCGGAAAAGGAGAAAGAATCAGAGAAATATTGCGCAATTGATGCAGCCTCCTCCTCTTTCCAATACATCAAAATATATTTTTACACAGCCCCAGCCCATCTTTCTTACATTGCAGGGAGTTTTTATCTTGCGCTGATTATAGCTCGTCCCACTTTCGTGGAGCTTTTTACATTCCCGGCAACGCCGATATGACGGTCAAATGTCGTAGTTTTTGCAGTGATTCGGATAATATTGGCAACCTGTAAGAGCGAACGAAAAACCCTCCTCTGTTCTCGTTTTTGAATGGACTCGTACATCAATACAGTTCCGTTTTCTTGCCGGCGGAGTTCGAGCACCTCTATCGCTGTATCGACGTTAAACATCTTCTGCAAAAGTCTTTCAGATACAATAAAGCCTCAAGCGAATCTGCTATCCCGCGGTGAATTACGAATGTCCGTGATGGAAATTGCCATAACTGAAATGGAAATTATAATAGCTGTGCGGTTAGTTTGCATCGTTTGAATACGCGCGAATACATTTTAGCGTTTATCGTGTCCAAAGTGACGTTGCAAAGTTTCCCTGTTATTATTGTTATATGCATACATTGGTGCACACAACAAACCTAGAAGTTACCTTTTTCCTTCGTCTTCTTCATTGACAAGCTTCGGCACGTACATCCAGCATAAACTCAGTACTGAATTTAACCCTTTGATTCTCCTTTCATATTAGACGCTATCTTCACGTTATGCAAACACACAAGCCAAATACTGCATTTACGTTTAAAGGCATTCGCGAAACTTTGTATCAAATTTACTTAACTAAAATCATTGCTAACCGTACGTTAAATATGCATCGGGAATATGAATAATCGTCCGTTGCATTATTCATATACGCGGCATGTCTGCAGTCACAGTTTCAATGTATTTACGGACGAAGGGAATTTTTAAGAAAACTATATTACACGGTAAAAAGAATACGATGCAACTTCGATAACACGACTAGAATCTAGGTAAGTAATTCAAGGTGCAGCTGCTGCACCGTTGTACCCATACATAAACATCTTGGCGATAGAGACGAATGCTGGATGGAAGGACAGAAAAGAAATTGCGCATTCCTTCGTCGAATGTAGGTTGGTTTGCATCTGCGCGTTTAAATATTAAGCCGATATTGCAAAATATGATTTATAATAAAAATATTAAAATAAAGGCAGTATTTAAATAAAATAAATATCTGTAAATGTAAAATAATAAATTTTCCAACGATTTTTTCTAACTATCATCAGGATATAAAATTTATGATAAAAAGAAATTAGAATTTTAACAATACGAGAAATTACAATACTACTAATATTACAATACTACTAATATCGAACATGTTTACTTTCATGAAATCATATCACATTACAATACCGCAGATTTGTAATGCATTTTAATGCATTTCAATTTTCTGTATCTGTTGTTACATAAAAGAAACGGAACAAAGTGAAATGTTTTTTTTTATTGCCTCCTACAAAGCACGATAGATTGCGTTTATCTGTCGTAGGATGAAAGTATAAATCAAAGGTAAAAAATATTTTATTTTGAGTCTATGCGTAATTCAAGATTCTTGAAAAGTCTTACGAAAAGATTTTCTGTAATCGCAGTTGAACTCTTAAATATTACTTTAAAAAAAAAAGATAGATGAATTTTAAAATAAAGTTACTTAATTTGGATTTAATTAGAAAAGTGAAGATATAAGAAAATTGAGAAAAATTAAATCAGACAGTCAAATATATTATTTTAACATTTCTTGTACTTCTCTTGAATAACTTATTCGTGTTTTTCAAACTGAAAAAATGTATGTCTCGAGCGCGTTACAATAAATTAATTAGCGTCGTAATTTGTAGTGAACGTAATCGCAACGTACTAATAATCGCCAGAGCGGATTATGTTCCCCAGGATTGTACTGTGACGGATTTCCGCTAATGATTACTGTCGATTATTAGCTCTTGTTATGGCAGTTGTGAAAATTGTCACGGGTAGTAGTACTGTTTCCCGCTCGCATAAATTTCGTGCAACCTATGTACACCTCGCTTGCAAATACCGCGCCTCGTAGAGAATCATGTAAACGAAGAGGAATGAGTATTCAAGAAGTTATCAATTATCTCTCTCTTTCCATCGGAGCAGATGTTACCTCTTTCAAAGCTTAAACTTAATCATTTCTAAAAGCTTTGAAAGAAATGTACTTCTTCTTGTGCAATATGCAATCTTGAGAAATTAAAAAATTTTTCCAGACAAAATTAATTCGCCTTCACTAATTATACTTTTTTTTTGTTATTTCAGCAAAATTAATGCGAAAAAAAACAGACAGATGATGCGAGCGGAATTAACTTTTGAACGGTTTTTCTAACCATGACTTCAAATGAATTTTTACAATTAAAAATATTAATATACAATTAAAAATATAAATGATGAGTCTGAATAACATTTTCTTGCGTGACGACCGAATCGCTTGTGTTGTTCGCCGCATAAGTCACGCGTGAGCGATCTCCGCCGCGTTCAATTAACCCTCGTTATCACGACTTCTGACTCGAGGCAGGAAGGCCGCGATGTGTCGCATGGTACGTTGAGGAGGAGGGGATAACATTGACTTAAATGCAGCTGAGATTTTTTTCAACGGCGTGCGGAACACTCGGTGCTCTCGTCTTCTCGTGTGCTCGGTCTTACGAACGCAGCGCACTGAGATGAGTAATTGTGTGTCTGATACCACTTCAACTACCACTATTGCGGCCACGAGGGATTGCCAAGCGATTCCCAGGTGCACCCGAAATATTCCAATCTTCGGAGGATGTCCCGTCGCGACGCTGCGCACGGTGAAATTCGGATAATTGAATAATCGAAACGCTAATCTGGATGAAACGGATCGTCGGAGTCTACTTCGAGTATCAGCATCTCGCAACTGGGTCCCAGCGGAGTTACATGTACGATCCGTTTAATTGTTGGATCTATATAGCTCGTATTTTCAAGTTCCGATCCTCACAAAGACACAAACAGCTGAAGCATTTCTTTGGTTTTTTTACAAGAATATTTCAGCCTGTCTACTTCATTTCATATTTATCTCGGCGTGAAGCTTTTTTCTACGTGTGACATTCTGCATTATAATTTTATTACGAACGTGCTGGGCGTAGGTCTATAATATTTAAAAATGTATAAATCGGTAAAAAAAAAAACCTTTGAAACCTCAGTTGACCGATACGCTCACTCATAAGACTTAATTAGGTAGAATTATATGTGCAGACATAGCTGGTGTAACCGCTAGTCCATACCTTTGCAGATCGATATGAATGGACGCAATTACGTCTCGGAATAGAATTAGCATTCAATTGATCTAATGAATAATACAGAATCACTATAGAATTTAGCAGAGTTTAACATTCAAGCATATGTCGTATATTTTGTAATTGTTATGTATTCTGTAATAATCGAAATATTTTATATTTGAATTGAGATAAAATATAATCCTTTTATATAATATATGCACTGCTGACAAAAGTTTGAGGCCATTAATTTAAAATATTCACAAAATCAAATCAAACTTATTTACTACATAATTTAACATATTTTTGTGTTACTTTACTTACTTATTGTTTCTAATCGTTTTACAATAAAATAAAAAATAATATAAATGTTGAAAATTCTACAAAATTCTATACTTTTCTATACTTTTAACAAATTTTTTTCAAAAAAAGGCACTAAAAAATATTAGATACTCTTTTCGCCAAAGTAGCTTATATTTTTTCCAATCCATTTTTTAAAACAATCCATTTGGAAAAAAGACTTTATGATCGTCTTTTCTTGAAATTAAAACAATGTTATATTAATCGCAACTGTGCTAAATATAATGCCTATTTATTTTAAATTAAAAATATTAACTAAGACATGAACCGACTTTTAAAGAGTGCTTCACTAAAATATTCTTAAATTTTATTTGATCTTAGACTTTTTAGAGAGTATAGGTACACATATACAAAAATTTCTTTATCTAAAAAATAACAAAATTGTACACTGAATCAAATTATATATTAAAGTTAACTAATACATTTTTATTTATTTTATTCAATTTATGAATGTTCAAGAAATGTAAAGAGTTACCATTTTAAAACCATTTCGAAGGTGATAATAAATAAAAATAACGATTAAATTAGTCGATATCTTATATTTACAAAAAAACTTGAAATAAAATTAGCCTTTGGCAAAGCCAATATAAATTATTTCTCTCATTTTGGAAAATGGAAATATAAAGGTATCCGGCATGAAATTCAATCACTCGGTAACGATAGCATTTTTACGATTCTATAAAGTAAACAGTTCAACATTTGATGTCATCCCAACGGAACGTCAAACTTTTATTTTCATTGACTCGTGTCATGCTATTCCCGCCCAATGCAAACGGCGGTTATACAGTCTATAAAATATTAAAATTTCTTCGACCTGCGAAATATCACAGTTGAGCCACACACTACTCGAAATACTAATAATACATAATTTTATTACGCACCTTCATAAGATGGATTGAGCAGTCAAAATCACGAGTCGAGATGATCACCTGTGCGTGTTTTGTTGTTAACGCAGCTCTTTGCGTTCGTTGTTTCAAAAGCTTTAACTTACAATTGAATGTCCAATTGGCAGGTAAACTCTATGCATTTCGAATATATCTCGCATGTCTAATAATTTTCTGATCTCATGAAATTACAAGGCCGGTAAATCGTTAAACTTTGTATACTTTGATAAGATATGAGCTCAAATCCACCTGGCACCATCGCGAGTGAACGACTGACACGCTGTAGC
>Ga0157364_1005057_pt1 | contig 13331 bp, 7 predicted proteins | sample AttsexASBM2_FD_111476 | JGI IMG/M metagenome (GOLD analysis project Ga0157364, IMG submission 111476) | Fungus gardens microbial communities from leaf cutter ant in Ribeirão Preto, State of São Paulo, Brazil - Atta sexdens ASBM2 | ecosystem: Host-associated > Fungi > Mycelium > Unclassified ... | reverse complement strand
GAGAGAGAGAGAGAGAGAGAGAGAGAGAGAGAGAGAAGGCGTTCATTTATTAAAGCGCCCTGAAATAATATTTCATCAGGTGCGCGAAAGTGTGTTTGATTACAATCCTTATCCCTTCTTTACATAATTAAGTTGTCAAAAAATTACGTAATAAAATAACAGAACTATCAACAAAAAAATTAATTTAAGTAATAACTTTGAAACGATTAATAATAAAATGATAGTTAATATAAGAAAAAGAAGCACTATATATATTAGATGTGGGAAAAAGTTCGTGGCACTTAATAAAGTAAGAATTACATTTACTAAATGGAAATCAAATATCCAACAGATTTTTTTATTTCTCTAACTTTGTTATCATATATTATTAATTAAAAAAAAATGAACGGCTGAGATTTGTAGGCTAACCATGGGACTATATATAATTAATTTAATAATGATTCTGATAGTACCTACTCTCAAATTTCTTAGAATGAAATTTCACTCCAAAAGAGAAAGTAGTTAATTTTGAAAAAGAGTGAAACATGTTGTTTCATTTCTTGAAAAAGAATGGCAATATTTAATTCGTTTAAAAAAATTTATCTCAGTGATAAATGTTATTGTATAAGTTTAGTTCCCTCACATCCAATTTCGATCAAACTCATTTGACGTGTTTTTTTATGAAACGAACGAGCAAAAGAAACCAAATCGAAATATTAATCGTTAAAGTTCGTTAACTTAGGAAACCATTCGCTACGCCCTGGTAAAAATTGTTGATAAACAACAATTCTATATTTTAAATATGAAATTTGATTCGTAAATTCATTAATTTGAATTAGATTTTATAGAAATCTCGTTCAATTCTTATAAAATCCGATAAAATACAGTAAGATTCATATCCAGTCAATCATGATGCTCGCGAAGTCATCAATATTATAAAACGGTGTAAACTAATAGAAAATACAAAACAATACAAATAGATATCAGAGCAGAAATCCAATCATTCTCAATCTTCTTTAGCAACTTTTTTTATCAGTGCGATCTCACTCTATTCCATAAATAGCTGTATCTTCTTTGAGATTTCACTCAAAAGAATTTAGAGAGAATTTTTTTTTATTTTAAATGTATTTACAATACTTTTTGTAGTTTTAATGAATTTTAATAATAAAAATATGCAATAATAGTTAAATTACATATATAAAACATTTTTCGTGCATGAATATGTATAAATATAATAGGTATAAACATGTAAGGTAATTCGAAGGAAGAGAAAATTTGTCACTTTATTTATAGTTTTTTTATAGAACGCGCGTTGGCCATACTGGCTGTGTAAAAGCGTGTGGTAAATAGTTCCGCAATTATCGGCAGAGATGAACATGTTCATGTCAAAGTCAATTGATAAAAATTATATGAAATACGAAAAGGCAGATCATAAAACATGTTCTTTGAAATATTTGGTATGTTAACAACTAAGGTGTATTTCAATGCTTATTATAAAATCAGGCAAATGATATACGGTTTTAATGTGCCATGTGAATGATATAGATTATAATTTGTAATATTCTTATATGTGTAAAATATTCTTACATGCGTAGTCGCAATTGAATATTCTTCTTATATTTGGGGATAAGATGACAGTAAATACAAAACACAATTTTTCCTGCTTGAAATCATCATTAAAACGATTTTATGAATTAAAATTTTGGATGCTTTATATAATTCGAAATATTTTAAGTAATGCGAAATATTTTAAGTAATTAAACAAATAAAAGTATGTCCAACTTACTTCCTAAATTATTCTCTTTCATATTTCGTTAATTTATATTTTATCATACCTTTATGTATTCTTATTAAACCCTTGATTGTAGATTATAAATAAGTAAAATATGCAAGTTTATATTGCAGCACATTATTTAATTATTTGTGACATCTTTTACATTACAAGAGGTGGCATCTTATCCATATATGTAAATAAGAGGAAAATGTCACTTTTGCAAAGTATGATATATCAGTTTTTTTCCAATAATATAATACATTATATATTAAATATTAAATATTAAATTTGTAAATTTGTAAATGTGTAAATAAAGAAACATTTGAAAGAAGGACTCTTTATATAAAAATAAATAACAACAAATAAAGGGCAAAATAAGAGTCAACAATCAAATAAAAGGATGTCTAGTTCCAAAATAAAACATATATTAGGTATGGGAAAAAGTTCGTGGCGTCTTTCCCATTAGATGGCATTAAAAAAACGCCACGAACTTTTTCCCACACCTAATATTTGATTAAAAAAAATTTTAACATCAAGTTCCATAGATATAAAAACTTAGAAATAATAATAATATTATAAGTTTTGGCTAGGATCGAGCCATCTTCAGACATTAACTTATCGCAATGGTCGATACACAAATGAGTTAGTAAAATTACCCCCATATTTCTTACAATGCAAGCCTAAGCGAATCTTTATGTAGAAATCGACATTGTTTGCACACGATTGGACGAATATGTTCAATGTTTCTCGGAGCAAGACCTTTTTGATCTTATTTCGAGAAACATTGAATATATTCGACTGTCTAATCGTGTCTATGGAACTTGATGTTAAAATTTTCTAATCAAGCATATGTTTTATTTTGGAACTAGATGTTCTTTTATTTGATTGTTGACTCTTATTTTGTCCTTTGTTTATTGTTATTTACTTAAATAAAGAAAGATCTCTAGAATATAAATAATATTTTCTTGTAACTTAATTCAATGTCATTAAGAAGTTATTCAAGAATAAACGCTTAAGTGTGGCGTCTTCCCCCCAATCATATAATATTCTTATAATATCATAAATTATATATATTTATACAAATATTCATAAACATATATAATTGTGAAATATGAAATATGTTCATATATATTCATCATCTTTTTTTCTTTTGTAAAATTACTTTTAAGTGTAATAGAAGTAGTAATGTAAGATAATATAAAAACATTAAAAATAATTAAAAGGACAATTTGGAACATGTAGGCACATTCTAAATGCATAAACTTATCGTATGATGTTTGATATAACTATAATTCGAATAACGAATTAGATAAATTGTTATTCATCTAATAACAAAGACAATATAAAAAAGTATAGGACATATGAAAGTCAACATAATTAATTATAAATGCAAAAATTGTAATATGATATAAAATGTATCAAAAAATTCTGTAAATAATACATTGTAAAATTGTACAATTGTATTTATGTAATGTGTTTTACAATGCATTATTTATAGAATTTTTATATACATTTTATTATATTACAGTTTTTGCATTTATAATTAATTACGTTGACTCTTATATGCCCTATACTTTTTTGTATTGTCTTTTAAAAAATTAAGAGTCCTGTACTATTTGTTATTTAATCTAATAATAAAACATAAAATTATATATTCCTTATTTTATAATAAATATGTTTATATTAAAATACATTTTTATAAAAGTTATGTCAATGTAATTTTGTTAATGTAATCAAAGATGTACCTCAAAATATACATTAATCTTAATTTTAATAATGTTAATCAAATTACTCCATATCATTACTCCTAGTCATCTTACCCCGGTCTCGGAACTAGTTGAATCAGATGGAATACATTAGAAAAATGCATTTTTTTTTTATTTTTTTTATATTATATAGTTATAAATTTTATATAGTTATCAATTTCCCCTTATTAAAATATTAGTAGATAATCAAATGTATGTAGTAACTGGTGTAAGAATTAATTTTTATATATAATATATATAATGCAGTATAGGAAAGCACTTTCCGATGATCTTGACCGTAATATGGTCAAGGCCCCGAGGTCATGACCCCGAGTGACATTCAAAAGGTTTTAGCCAAAAATTGTCTTTTGTTAAAAAGTTATTAACAATCAAAATTGCTAATTATTGTATAAAGAGCGCACAACTTTTGCATGCAAAGCGACTCTCACTCCCCCTTCTCACTGCTTAAGAGGCGCACGACTTCCATAATTGTATTGTTGCACAATGTTGGAGCTCACGTGTAACAGTACAATCATGGAAGTCGTGCGCTCCTTAAGCGGGGAGGAGGGGGATGAGATTTGCTTTATGTTGAAAGTCAAAATCTATATAAGGGGCACCGAGTCGCTCAATTGCTCGTCGCTGCGATTGACTTGTGATCTATAGATCCGAGTTCGATCCCATCTGTCTCATATATACGATTTTTCGCGTTCGCCGTTCGGATTCGGCATTAAATGTAGATCTCCTCGAGAGTTAATAAACTTTAAATAATAAGAATGCAAACTATTACCAAATGCATAAGCGAACCTCTACTCCGCAAAGAAGCTGTAAAGCTAAATTAATGTGCATGGTACTGTGACCCCTCAAAAATGGAGTCGGAAAACCGGGGAATATATTAAAAAATACTTGTGCAGAATATTTAATATTGTGTGGTATAGCAGAAACACGTTATTTAAAAAATTGTTTTTTTATAACTTTTTAACGCGCAGACGACCGCGGACTAAAACCTTTTGAAAGTCACTCAGAGTCATAATCTTGATTACATATGTCAAGGTCAGGTTATCGAAGAGTGCTTCCTTATACTGCATAATTACCTCATTTTTCACTAAGTCTCTTAATTTTGTTTGTAAAAATTCGAAACTGAAAATGAGTCCATTAGTCCGATCTTCTCTACAACCAAATTAACTGGACACGTTTAGCATTGTATTAAATCTTCCTCAGTCTATATACAAAAAATAAGAAAGAGAAATCATAATAAGATCCTTAATAATTAAACATTGGACAAACTTAATATGTTTATTAAAGTGCAAAAAGAAAGAGCGACTGAAATTACTACTGACGTACTACTAAAATCAAATCTAAAAGCATTATATTATAACATACAAAATTAATTATAATGAATGCAGCTTATCTTATGTAGGTCAAATGAAAAGATAGTTAAGAATAAGAATCAAAGAGTATATTAATAAAATTAATTCGTTCAAACATTCCGTTATTTCTGAACACAATAAAAATCGCAATTACTCATTCGATTGGGATAACATAAAAGTATTAAATCGAATTCTAAATCGAATTGTAAGTAATAAAGATTAATTTCCGAATTGCTTTACATTAAAATACAAACACATGTCATAAATTTATAAAAAGACACAGAACAAATTGTATATTTACTTATTAAAATCGGTGTTAAAGTAAAAATTTCAAAATGGAAATTTCAATCTTGACCTTTACAATAAAAACGTGTTGTATTGTTAATGTTATTCTGTTAATGTTATTCTGTTTCGCACAGATTGTCGTCTCATTTGTCGGAGTGTTAGTTGTTACATGAAGTCTTCAATACTTATTCAATACTTATTAATAGCATAAATTCATTACTTATTCACGATCTTTATTTGTAAATCTGTAATTCATTTAATTTAATTATAATTTACATGCATTGTTTGACACAGATTTAATTTTTTTACTTAGATTTTTGCAATTTCAATTTTTTGAAGATGACTTTAATAATAGAATTCTAACTTCGTTTTTTGTTCTTTTTTGCCATCTAACGACAAAAAGTCAAATTCATTGACAATAACATGACATTACAAATAAAATTATATAAAATTATCTTTGATAATTGGCGTGCTACTTGCAATCAAGACTGTCCATCACATGCTGGACGGACTCGACTCGGTTATGGAGGAGTGCTCACCTTGCTTGGTCCTTGTTGCAGGAGATTTTAATACCCACTCTACGCAGGGCCCGCACGAATAATAAGGGCCAGTTGAAAAGACAGGCTTGGCTTTTGCCTGCTAAACAGGCATACCTTTATCGGCAGTTGCGGGGAACCCATTTTTGTTTTGATTTGGATTTCCTTTGACATTGTCGGCAGGATGTCCGACTAAATGGTGGACCGATTCCTGGCTAGCTGGACAGATTCCGAGCTATCCGACTACGCTTATCACAATGCGAGTGATGGCGGTTATCGACTCGGAAACCGAGCTACGTTGGCAGGACAAGGATGTAGCTTCTCCGAAAACTTAACACGAACATCCTCCAGACGACACTTTTGGCTCTTTTGGCACTTTTAACTGGACAAAGAAAAACTAGACGAAATTGAGGATATAGAGAGGGAGGTAAAGCAGGGAAGCATGGTCAGCGTATGTAACGCATTCATGCCTCGGAATCACCCCGGGTCTCGTAGGTCGGAGATCGCTTACCTTAGAAGGTTGGCCGTGCGGGCTCGGCACCACTTTGCGCGGGCCAAACGGAAGCGTGAGGAAGAGTCTGTTCTGGTGATGGCACAAGAGTCCCTTCAAGCGGCACAAAGGACTCTGCGCATTGCCAGGGAGGCCAAGGCCTAGAGGAATTTGGTTCTCGAAGCCGGACGAAAACTGTAAGGCCGCTTTTAAAATTGTATTACATAATACACGATCATGTCATACATAAAACGCGGATGCTTCCGCTAATGGAGTATCTCAAACAATTTTTTTTTACAATGGAAGCACTCTTCTTCGCGAAGAAGGATGCTACGTATATGAGTCCGATAGCTGGAGCGAAGAACTGAGGGTTTCCGAGATTGAGATGGCGCACGTGTTCCGGAGATTCAAGGGCAGACCCTTTGGGCTAGATAGAATATATTGGCGTCGTCTTGGCCGCGGACGAGATGAGTAACCGCCTGAGGCAGTTGTTGGCCCGCTGCCTCAGCCACAGGAAGTTCTCCACAAAAAGGGCAAACTTGTTCTCCTCCGCAAGGAGACATATTGATTTATAAAAGGATTCTCCGCAGACTCTTTTACATATAGATCAATATGCCTAGAAGACGCAGGCAAAATACTCGAGCGAGTGATTACTCATCGCGTCGTTTAGCATCTGTGTCAAGAGAGCTTCGATCTTTAATCAAGATTCTGCGAGGGGCGCTGCATGTCGATACCATTCAGTAAATAAGGCCCTTGCGAAATCCATAATGCCGGAGGGGAGGGTGGTTGTGACGGTGTCACTTAACGCTTTTAATTAGAGTCCGACTGAACTTTTACCAAAATTAACAGGTACAGGCTGAAATACCTAAACCTCACTTTGGACAGTCAGTAGGAGTTCAGGGAGCTCAATTAAGTCATTCCAAAATGGCAAGATAGGCCGACGCTTTTGCCGACCTATTGCCCAACTTTTGCGGTCCGAGCGTTGCGTGCATATATCCATCATTCTAACATTTCTATACAGAGCACCAATATGGGAGGCGCGTTCTGTAGTCCCCGACTACAGAAAATGCTGTTTGGGTGCACAGGCGCCTCGTTCTACGTATATATAAAGGATACAGGACGGCATCTCACGCTACTGCCATAGTCTTGACAGGGATCTCCCCCGCGGATCTGTTGGCATTTAGACTCACCGAGAAGTATCGGTGGGTCCGAGCGGCCCGTATGCAGAAGAACACTCCACCTTGCGGGTTGTGAATGCAATGAGGAAGACAGCGCGACTGCGGATCTTCGAAACCTGAAGCAAACGTCTAGCAGATTTGTAGTACGCCGAAAATCGAATCATACTGGCTATTTGCCTCTGCTTGCTCCAGTGGGCAGACGGGGTGGAGGGGACAGAATAACACAGGTACTCACCGGACATGACTGTTTTGGGGAATACTTGTGTCGTATAGGTAAAGAGGCGACTGCACAATGCTTTGCGCCACCAACTAGGATTCCACCCTTGAAATGTATCGTGCATGGAACGAGCACGGGATCCTGGTCGAGATGATGGTAGAGGACCTTTCGCTCCCAGCTTTCGTCTGAGCAATGCTGGACAGCAAAGGATTCTGAATCGTCATCTTCTTTTGTAAGAACGTTATGTTCCGGAAGGACGAGGCGGAGAGAGAGAGAAGAGGGGAAGGGGACAAAGAGAGAGTGGAAGCGAGTGAAGCCCGAACATGGAAGAAAAGTGAAGCATCCCGAAAGGAAGCGCGGCAGATCCCGAATAACTCGGGTTCCTATGTCTGACGCGTGTGACGCCTTTCCTTCGATACGTTTCGGCGGCGGTGACAGCGGCCGCAGATCTGAGAAGAAGAAATCAGATCCTCCCTCATTTGACTCGCAGTTACGAGTGGGAAGACAAGGGAAGTGTCCCTTTTTGGATTCGGAAGTGACTCACATCTCCCCTATAGCGGAAAAAATCTGGCGAGTGACAGTTCTGTCATTCGCCTGACGAGGGAGCGCAAGGAACTCGGCCTCCCCCTCTCACAACACAAAGCAGGAGCGAGACACGAGAGTGGATGTCTCCTTTTCGCCTATTTAGGAATACTTGGTCCATCAACGCTTCAACGATTCTCTTGTTGCCGGGGTATAGGATTGATCCCAGTCGACAGGCATGTGGGCATCCTGGAAAAAAGCTACACGCATGCCCAGGACGCCCCTGAAGCAGGCCAAGAACAGGCGGATGAGTTTTAGTGAGCAAGTTCCACATAACCCTTCGACCCTTCCCGAGAGTGATGATATGCGTTAAGCGTTTCCCCTCCATTACAAAGAAAATCGAAAGGTTTCCGATTAATTTATAGATAAAAAATTAGTTGAATTCTTAATATATGTTGTAATAAACTAGTTTATTTTTAAAGACCAATGAACGTTGCTCGTGTTCTTTGATTTTTCTAATTACTAATTTTTGCTTAGCAAACTCGAATTAGAAATTTTACATATTCAATGATAACTACACGAGATGTGTACAAAAAGTTCGTGCACTCGGTTCAAAAATCCAAATTAAATTATTCTATAATGAGAATGTGGTCACTCTTGATTCTCCCCTTGACAGAATACATTTAGTCCAACGTTTCTCCCATTTCTGAAAGAAGTGCTGTCTTCCTTTGTCAGTTCCTTTAGGAGCTTCGTCGTTTCTCGATTTTTTATGATACAACAGCCACAAAATGTTCACCCCGCATGATATTTTTTACTTTAGGGAACAGATAGAAGTCACAGGGTACTAGATCAGGTGAATAGCGAGAGTGAGTTATGGTAGTGATATTTTTGGCCAAAAACTCGCGCATAACACCGAATGCGGAATACGAAGATGCATTGTCCTGATGCAGAATCCATGCATTCACCGCCCACAATTCGAGTCGTGTATGTCGCACATGTTCACGCAGGCATTTTAAGACTTCAACATAGAATTTTGCATTAACAGATTTATCTTCTGGAACATATTCATGATGAACAACTCTACGAATATTGAAAAAAACTATGAGCATCTTGATTTTTGAACGACTTTTGAGCGCTTTTTGGTGCGAGGCGAACCACGGCTTCCATTCTTCACTCTGTGTTTTTGTTTCAGGATTATACTCGTAAATCAGGATTCGTCTCCAGTTATCACCCTTTTGAGAAAATTTGAATCTTGGGCATTTTTGATTCAGTCATTGCAACAGTCAACACGTCTTTATTTTTGCTTGTCAGTCAAAACTTTCGGACCAATTTTTGCACACAGCTTCCGCATGTTTAAATCTTCTTTTAAAATTATCTGAACACTACCGTTACTTATTCCAAGTTTATCTGCAATCATTCTGGTAATTCGGCGATCTGCCTTCATCAAATCGTAACACATTGAATATTCTCATCGATGTGATGTTGAAGAGCGCTCCGCTTATGCGTCGTTATCGACGCTTTCCTCCTTGAATCAGTCCATCCATTTATACACAATTCTATGCTTCATGGTAGAACACCATATACCATACACCATTTCTAACATTTCAAGCCTTTTCTGATTTTCAAGAGTTTTTACCAAGTTTTATGAGAAATTTGATGTTGGTTCTTTGCTCGGTTAAAACGTCTCGTTCCGCCAACATAACCAAAAGTATATTAATAAAAACAGACACAAAAAGTAGAGATCTCACTCGACCTAACTTTTACTAAGGACACGTGACGCTTCCTCCGAAATGTTGCACCACTGTACAAGCTTACTGAATACACTGAGGTGTATCGGAATCGTTTGATTCCGCCTCGGCGAACTTTATATTTTCCGCCGGGCGAATCTCTAACACGGATTCATGGTATCGCGCCAGCCCTCTGGGCGCTATCCGCGAGCGCTCACGAGAAAGATGCTGCAAGGCGAGAAAGTTAGCGCGTGCTGTGCTCTACTCTGCAGGCGCTTGTATATTGAGTTGTCTATGGTGTTGACACTTGCAGTCACAATTATAATAAGTCAAAGTACACTATATTATTTGTAACCTTATATATTATTTGTAACCTTATCTCGATTCCGGGACTAGTTGACTCAGATAGAATGCATTAAGAAAACATTATTTTCATATTAGTTTCTTATCAGTTTCTTATTATTATTAAAATATTAGAAATCAACTTTAAAAATCTAACTGGATCTTAAATGCTTGTATGATTCTTGTGTAAATTTATATATTACATATGTAGTCCTCAGAAACGCGCCGAAATGATTTTTCGGTATCGAAAACGCTAACTCTATTAAACTATCGCAGTAATATTACAAGTTAAATTGATTAGCAATTTAAAAAATTTTTTATGCTTATTCGCATCTTCGAAACGATTTTAATAATGTTGAATAACATATTTAAATCTATAAATAATTAATTCTTACTGTGAAAAATATTACCTCGGCCGAGAATCGAACCCAGAACTCTTGCAATCCGTGCAAGCGTCCTAAACTTTTTAAAATTTGTTAAATTGGTGGAGGTGAGGGGCGTGGAAAGAGGGGTACCCAAGGCGCGGGGGATCCGCGGGGAAGGCAGGGAGTGACGTTACTAAGGGGGATATCACAGGGAGAGGGGGAGAAGGTGACGTCACTAGGCGAGAAGGATTGCGTCACAGGGGGAAAGGGGATGATGTCACAAGAGGTGATGTCACTAGGCAAGGGGGGGTGACGTCACAGGAGAGGAGGAGGAAAAGGATGGCACAGGATGACATCGCGGGGACGTCCCGGGTGTGGGAAATTACACAGCGTCCGCATCGTGGTAAAGACGTGGCGCGGGGGATCAAGGACGGCCGGACACCGCCGGTCCCCGCCATCACCCCCGAACATGGTCCTCATCTCGCGCTACCATCTCTTACCATCTCTCAAGTGTCGCCATCTTCTTCTTATGTAATCTTCCTTTCAGCGTTTATGCGATTATTCATGCAGAAATATTTTTATTCTACTGAATTATGTCATTATTTTAGAGAGCGCAATAATACGGTCGCGCGCGATGATATCGCGTGTGATGACGCGTGTAATATAATGCCGCCAAAAAGGAACGAATGATTGCAGACACAGAGATATTTTTATTTTAGACATTTATTTATGCCATACTTACTATTTATATTTATCGCATTTTCCCCTTTACAGCTTCCTAACTATTCCTAGTACGAATCATTTTTACAATTGATTATATGAACGGATCTTAAATCTATCGCAGTAACATTATGATATGGTTGCGCGCGATGTAACATAACGCCGCTTAAAAGGAAGAAGGATCAGAGAAAGTGAATAAAAATTAAGGTAAGTTAATAAATATTAAGGTAAATTATATCTATATATATATCTATATATATGTATATTTATTTATTTATTATTGTAGAAGAATTTATTAGAAGAATTTATTTACTTAGAAGAAAATGGAGGGTGAATCATGCATTTACTCTCTTTATACTATGAAGCAGATGCACGATCGCGCACAATGTCCTCCATTTTCTTCTGTTAGAAAGAGAACGAAAAATTCAATTGTGTTTTCTCCTTCCCAAACGTGACTGCCATGTTTCGTGCTTTATGCTGAGTCTATTTATACTATGTTTATAGTCTATCCTTAGGCGTTGTTTGTTACTAACTTTTGGAACATCCTATATATTCAATAAAATAATTTATGTCCTGAAAACATTGTACATGAATAGAAAAATGTTTCCAAAACTGCCATTCTGAATGACGTTCTTAAAAATATACTGTCTTCGAAGTTGCAGTTTTTGTCAGTATCCTAGAATGTTTTGTCCCGGAAGCTGTCATTCTAGTCAATTATGTAGAAAGTATGCTATTCCGGAATCTGCCGTTCTAGTCAGTGTCCTGGAAAATATGTTGTCCCAGAAACTGCCATTTTAGTCAGTGTCCTGAATAATATATTATCCCAGAAGCTGTCGTTCTATTCTGTGTCCTGGAAAATGTGCTCCCTTAACCATTCTAGACGATAACCTAGAGAAATATGCTGTCTTAGAACCTACAGCGCTGTGAAACTCTTGAAAACTGCAGAATTAGAATTTCCTTTAGAAGAAATAAGAATAAAAACATTAAAATGCGAAAGTAGTTTTAATATGAAAAGGACAATGAAATTAATAAGGAATTATCCGTTGATTTAAATTTTATAAACAGTTGTAAGATAATATTTCCAACAATTCGATATTTCGAAATTTAAAAGTCGCGTTATAAGCTTTGCACTGCTTTATCTAAAGTAATATCACGTCTAGCGACGTATCCTTTGTGTTGTCAAGCATATATCAACCGATTGACAATCGCAATAAGATTATTATTATGATTGGTTGCATTCTAATTGAGCGCAAACGATGGGACCGATCGGCGAAGATACCAATCACTACGCGAGAAATTATCATTCCACGAAAATTATACCAGCAATTTTTGGCAAGAAATGAGAAAATATTTTCACTTTGGATTTATCAGTTTTCTAGTAAGACATCGAATAAAAATCAATTTACAATCCATGACCATATAGTATTATTCGACATACCAGGTGTATAAGCTTAAATCCGCTATTTGCTCATAGGTGGTATTAGTGAGCGTACAAAACCCTGCACACAACACACTTTTTTTTATGTGTTTGACATCTGTCAACATTAACTAGTGCACATCATCAGCAATTTCATACAACAACATACATTTTTTCTTTCGTAATCATGTCTAATTTTTTGCTAAAAAAAAGCATATGCGGGAAGCTTTGCTTTTCTGTTTCAATTTGAAGAAATCGGTTGCTGAATCGTATCGAATGCTTGTGGAGGCCAATGGCGACAATGCTTTATCGGAAACAATGTGCAGAGATTAGTTCCGTCTGTTAAATGACGACAATTTTGATCTGAGTGACAAGAAGCGTGAAAATCAGCCTAGAAAGGTTGAGGACTGTCAATTGCAGGCTCTTTTGGACGAGGACGATACCCAATCGCAAAAAATGCTTGCCGAGCAATTGGGTGTTTCTCAAGCAGCCATTTCCATGCAGCTACATGCCATGGGGAAGGTTCAAAAGATCGGAAAATGGATGCCGCATGAACAGAACGATAGGCAGATGGAGCGACGCCAAAACACATGCCAAATTCTGCTTGCCAGACAAAAAAGAAAGTCGTTTCTGCATCGGATTGTGACAGGCGATGAAAAGTGGATCT
>Ga0157364_1005056_pt1 | contig 13332 bp, 10 predicted proteins | sample AttsexASBM2_FD_111476 | JGI IMG/M metagenome (GOLD analysis project Ga0157364, IMG submission 111476) | Fungus gardens microbial communities from leaf cutter ant in Ribeirão Preto, State of São Paulo, Brazil - Atta sexdens ASBM2 | ecosystem: Host-associated > Fungi > Mycelium > Unclassified ... | reverse complement strand
TTCTCTTACGCAATATCTTCATTTAAGTCGAAGACTGACTATTGATTTCTGCTTGTAGTTCCTCTCTCGTTAGTGTACTCGTGGTACTCGGTAGTGTGCTTGTGATACAGTACTCGTGCAACAGCGCTTACAGCAGCTCGTAGCTATTGTATTCATTGGAGTGACGATATATTGATTGCACGAGCTAGCCAGCCTTTTTCTTGCTTCCATCCGCCTATTAGGTGGGCCGACCTTAGGCTTGACAGCTCGAAGCTTTGTAATAGAGCATCAGCGAAGTATTTGAGTAGCCTCTTGGCCGATTACAACGGCACGCTTACTGACAGGGATTATAGATCCTAGACGGCCCCCTTGTAGATAAATTTTTAGCCGAAGTTGGTCCGGCCTTCGCAGGATCGTAACCATGTTGACATTTAAATCATCGGTCTGGTGATCGACAATCTCTTCAATGACTGCAGAAGATGGTTCTTGTGTGACTGGTCTCAGCACACCCATTTCCCTGAAGCGATCAAATACTTCTTGGGCAACTTCTAAGTCTACGGTGTAAATCGTAGGTTCACCTTCCGATTCGGGGTTTACGCCGTAGTGGTCATGAATATACACCGGTGCTGCTTGCGCGGTCTTGGGAAATGGTTGCTTGTCAATCAACATCTGTTTTCCCTTATCGGGAAACTTCAGCAAGCCTCCATCAATCTTGTCCTGTATTGCGTGGCGGAAGGCTACGCAGTCAGCTGTGGTGTGACTATTACTGGCATGAAACTTGCATACGGGGTTCTCCCCCTTTAGTGTGTCTAACTGGACTTGATGCTCTGGGGGACCTGACTAACCCGACTTTTTCCAAGCAATCATAGATCTCATCGGCCTTTGAGACATAGTACGTGAAGTCACGTGGCCGATTGCCAAATTTGCCTGCAGTCCGCTTCATACCAGGCTTATTCAGCATGGCAGCCTGATTGGGTGGGGCTTTGCGTAGAGCAAGGCAAAGAACTGGCTTAGTGATCTTGATCTCCGCCACCATTGCATCAAGTCCGAATTGCTCTCTGTAATTAAGTACCAATAGATGCTGCGCTTTTCGAACTTACTTTGCGCAGCAAGCGCTCGTGGCGAGTGACCTTGATAGCCAAGTCACAGAGATCATTGAATTGCTGGAGCGCAGTGTAGTTTTCTTCGCCGGGCTCAAGGTTCGTGGTCAAGACCGATAACGTGGCTACGAGCTATTTCCTTACTCAGAAGAGAGCCCCAAGCGGGCACGATGGCAAGACTTTCTGGCGGGGTTCGGCATGGTCCTCGAGTACAAGCCTGGGAGGACCAATCAAATCAAGTTGCCGACGCACTAAGTCGAAAGGCCGAGTTGGCATCCTTAAAGTTAGAAGAGATAGCAGCCATGAGCCAACTCAAAGGGGCCATCCCCGAACGCATAAGAGAGGGGTTGGAAAAGGACCCCGTAGCCCAGACCCTGCTGAAAAACGTGAGCAGCTTCAGTTAGAAGTTCCGCTCGAGTGGAACGGTTTTTGGTGCTCTATTTCATATCCTCCTCCTGTTGGTGAGTTACCTCTTCCCTTCCTTTCTAGAAAGGAAGTTCAAGGAGAGGTATGAAGTGACTCGACTGAAAGGAGAGGGGCTCTCAATTCCCACTTCAAGCTTGGCTTGGTCCCGCTAGTAGTAGTTTCATTCCCTGCTATCGGTAGTAGCATTAGTCTCTTTCCCTTTTCCTCGGCAGTTTGAGTGTTTTATCAAGTAGAAGGCACTCCTCTCCCTATGGTCGAGCGTCTTCAAACCTCTTGCGGATCACTCCCTCCCGCTGTGTTCTTCTTTCAATGCTTTCCACGGGAAAGGAGATAGCCACTTCTTTATACAATTAGTTAAGAGTGATTCAAGAGTAGCCCAAGCCATAGCTATTAGTCTGATTCTCCCCCCCGAGTACTGCTCTAGCCCCTTTCTCGCATTGGCTGCTTGCTTTGCACGATAAAGGCTCCTTAACGGCCTTTTGTTTAACGTTCCCCTTACTTAATCTTCAGTTTGTGTACAGCTATACCGAAATGAGGCAGGTCGGTGAGGGTGAGAAAGAAGTCCTGCTCTGCTGACCTGTCTTAAGCAAAGTGAGTTGACTTCGTCATGTAGTTTACCGAAGGTCTATCCATGAGAGTGAGCCGAATGACACAATGTCTCATTACTGAAGGACTCAAAGCAGAAGTCCTTAATCTACTATTAGCAGCTAAAGGAATGAGGCTTCCTCCCTCATGAGATAGTATAAGCTAGTATTAGACATCTATTTTCACTCTTACCCGGCCCCACATTCCCTCCCTCTCATTCACTTACTTTGCTACGAGTACCTTGACCCGATTCGAAAAAGAACAAGGTTTCTTCCTTCAGGAAAGCAGGTAAAGAGTCTCAAGACTAAGGGCCCTACAACTCCCATTCACTCTATCCATCTCGATCTAACCCGGCGGTGGGATCAAAGCATGACCCGACCTCGACCTATCTTGCTTCGGGGCAGGAGGTACAACAAAGAAAGAGAACTCATTCCTGGCTGCGGGTTACCTACGACTTAGACACACGGGGATACTAGGCGAGCTAGTCAAAGACTAAGATAATACATGGACCGCTAGACCGAAGAAGACATTAGACAAAGTCAAAGAAGAAGAAATGGAATGGACGTAGTGAGTCATAGGGCAATGGTCTTTTTCCTCACTTCAAAGACTGGGGGCTTGTTAGGGATGCTAGCAGACTGGCTCAAGACGGAACCCTAGCGCCAATGGAATGGGCAGAGACCCGGATTTCCCTTTTTCCAATCAAAGGATCAGGATAGGAGAATGGAATGGGACTAGACCTGCAACCACATTCACTCACTCTAATCTCTAATATACAGCGAATTCGACGGGAGAGACTTTTCACTCAAGGAAAAGGCCTTTCGGCTTACTTACACGATAAGGGGGAAGATACCTCAAAGCACATTCACTGATAGCAGAATGGACAGCTTCGAAGGCTTACAAGGATACCGGACTGAAAAGCATTGCCCCTTCCACGATGAAAGACATTAGGCCCTGACCGATAGGCTTAAGGGAGGGATTGGGCAGGCAGAGACGGAGAGGATTCCATACGGGACTCCGGGGTTCCCCCAAGAGCAAATGAGACCGGAAAGAAGAGAAACTCAATATACGAAACTCAAGAAGGTTCAATCCATCTGATTCCCCATTTCCTCGCTTAGCCGGACATAGGCACTTTAGGAAGACAACAATGGACGTAATGGACTACTTTTCAGACAGGGCAGTTACATCCTCTAGTGATGGAGCAACCGAACTGGATGCCTCCTTCTTGAGTTTTCCAAGATCGGCTGGGCTGGCTGGGCCTAAAGTCAAGCCCCTTTTCTCCATTCCACAAAAAAGACGGAGAAGTGCCTTCTATACGCTAATACACAAAAAATCATACCTACCACACACAGAAGAAAGCATCAGGGATGGTGATCCACCAGGAAAGCACATTGACTCGATCACACCTTTTTCTGAGTACCTTTCTCCGATTTGCACAATAAGGAATTTGTCCAGGGCAGCAGTTTATACAGTTTCAAGCTCAGGGAACAAAAACAAAGAAAACTCAGTCCTTGCTCTTGCTGCGGGTGAGGATGAGGACTTTTTCATTCTCAAGGAAATAAAAAAGGAGTGAACCTTAATCTAAAGCCGACTAGAGGAATGGACCAATCGAAGAATTCGACGGCTTGGAAAGAGAAATCGCTCACTGGAGCAACAAAAAAATGCCTTCCTTCAGGAAAGCAGGGACAAGAACTCAAGCAAAAGCAAGAAGCAACTGGACCTTCTACGACTTTGACCGCTGTTAGGACCGAATCGAATGGAAGACTAGGGGACTCAGTCAAAGACTACTTCCTCTACTTCTGGGTAGGGTTCAGTATAGGGGAAAGGAGGGGGAGTTATGCTTACAAGAGAAAGCAGGCCCGAAACAAAAGAAAAGGAACTTAGCCGACATCGACCACTCTTAGGAAACTAGGCTGGACGGACTGCGGGGCTACTCAATCAGACAACCAGACTGGCAAAAGGTTGCTTGCTTCCAAGACTTGACTGCTACCTTACCACAATAGGACGAGAGGGAAATGGGCCTTCTTCAAGGTTAAGGTACCTTACCTTAGCCGACTAAGCAAGTGAGACGGGTAGACCACTCTATAAGATAGACGCGCTCAACGAAGAAAGAGAAACTCAGTCCTTGATGCAACTTCAGCTCTTACACATTCTCAAACAAAAGCAAATCCAACTTCGACGACTTAGACAAAGGGGGCCACTACGGGACTTAGGAAAACCTAGACCCCACCTCTATGCTTCCTCCACTTCGCCTTCTCAAAAAGTTGAGGTTCTTCATGAGGAAGTCTATAAAAGACTAAGCGCCTACCCTCCCTACCTTGGAATGAGAGAGAGAATCGAAAGCATGGACAGCTGGAAAGCTTTACTTGGCTATTGAAATCAGCAGCAGATGTTATCAAATTAAGAAGAATCCGTTCTTGGAAGAATTTCTACTATACTATAAGGGAGGAGTTCTCATACCCAGTTCAATGATTAAGGAGTTTCCCGCCTCAAGGGGAATGCTTGAAATAAGCTCTTCTGTCTCTTGGCGACTCTGAACGAATGCTGTCGGCATTCAATCATACATATACGAAGTGTGCCGCGAGTCACCTTAGAGAAAGAGAAAGAATAATGATTGCTAGCAGATGTTATGAAAGAAAGGATAGAAGGAGGAGAGCCTTGGGAATGATTGTTGACTATACGAGAATTCCTCTGATTCCTCCATTCCAACCAGGTTTTCAGGAATAAGCACTGCAAGAATGGCGATACCTCCTGCAGTTACCTCTAAAAGGAATGATCTCGAGCATCAATCTAAAGAGAGTTTGGTAGCTTTCCCTTTACACGGGCAATTGCCTTATCTTATTAAAGGAAAAGGAAGAACTCGCTTTCGCTAGGCACCAAGGCTTCTTTTACTCCTAACTTCACTTGAACCTGGTTAAGAAGGGAAAGCCGGTCCAATCCCAGCTTCTGAAACAAAAGAGTGAATTGACTAAGCTAACCCTGAGTTCGCAGTCGATTCGGTAACAGGAAAAGCAAAGACGATAGCGAGTGACCCATAGCATTCATAGATAGGACTTTGCCCTCATTCCTCCCTTCTAGCTATTCTTCTTATTTAATATAATTCCGTCAAGATAAGATCTTCCCCTTTATTTTATGGCTGCGATCTTCTTCGTCGAAAACTTTTCAAAACGTAAACAATTTCATTCACAAGGGGTATGAGACTGGAGACGAGGACACTTTTACAATTGGCTAGATCTCCGTTAATAGAATGCCCGTTTCGGATTCGGAACTCCCTCCCATAGGCAGGGCCCAAGTCAATTTGCATGAGTTTTGCTGGTCATACATCGATCATAGAAGCGATCTCCTTCATAGCATGGCATGTTCCGTTGTTCCTTGATTAGTCAGTAATTGCCATCAATAGTAACATGAATCAACTCTCCTCAATGATACAACTAGGAATGTGGAATACCAGGATTTGAGAATCATTTATATTTATTTATATGTTGGTTCCGTCTAGTGGATCCTCCTCTCAGAGGTTGGGATTCACAGCTATATTTCGTACATCATTAATAAGGGGCTCTGACACTGCTACTTAAGGGCGTTCTCCTGGGCATTATCCTTAAGCTTAAAAGCAAAGTCTTTCACCGGTAGCCCCCGAAATGCTGTTCTGAAAAGGTCCGGAAATGGCCATACCATAGGAAAAACACATTCATTATCTTCTATTAGCGTTCGGGCCCCATTAGTCCTATGGGTCACTTCACTCAATATAAATAGTCTTTTTTCCCTCCGGGGGAGTTACACCTCTCTCATACCTTAACTCTGACTGTAAAGTACTTTCTATTTATAGATAAAGCCAGGAATTGAATTGGTTACTACAGACAGACCGGATTCTTTCCTTACTTCTCTCTTCTAGCGAAGTGACTCTAGCCTATGGGGAAGGGCTTTGCTGCGACGAGGATGCCTTTTTTTTTTTAATCAGCCAACGTCAAGACCCGCAACCGAGTCCTACCGCGTTAAGGGGGAGCACCCAACTTGCTTGTTGACACGTGAGGGGAAATAGGAGTCAGAAGTGGCAGGATTTACCACTAGAGCCCTATGGTAGTGATGGTTGGTCCCACTCAAACAAAAGCAAAGCAAACCGTTGACCTATTTCCCGATCACTTACGTCATTTGATCGGGAAATAGGATTGACCACGTTTGCCCTATCCTATGGTTGGTCACACTCAATTCCTATTTCCAGGAAGTGGTTGCGGGGCTTGTAACCATGTCTCCCGAGTGATGATCTCCTCAGTATATATGGCGCAAGACGTGATTCCACATCTCTAGTGCCGCCCGGCTGGCACTCTTGATCGAGGAAGCTCCGCCCAAAGGTCCTCATAGAGGCGGTCACCGGTTGCCTAAGATCAAGTCCTAAGTAGTCGAAGTAAGAATAAAGGGTCAAACGATAAACTAGAAAGTAGTAAGGTGCTTTACAGTAAAGCACCTGTAAACAAGAATTGTAGAGTAATAGTTAATATTACAGCCTTTCACCACATTTCTTTCGTGGGGGTCCCTTATATTTCGAGTCTTTGAGGTGCCGTAAACTGAAAACGAGCCCAATCTCAATGAAGAAAGGAATGTTTCGCCACCACTCCACTCCTCTTAGCGCTTCTCTGCTTTCACCGACTCCCCTGCTTGAAGTTCTGTGAAAAGCACATAGATCGGTGCGAGCACCTAAGAAGAAAGGATTTGATTGCGTATAGAAAGAAAAGAGATGATAGGGTTAGCCTAGATAGACTGGTCTCAACTCATTCAATGGACTCCTTTGCAAGCCATCCATTCCATTTTTATCTATCTTTTCGTAAATATGGGTTCTCCGTCTACATTACTTATTAGTAAGGTTTGGTATGGGACTCTCACTGAAGGCTTAGCTTAGGCTCGCATCAGAAAGAAATGGGGCACGTGGGGAAGATCCGCAAGAAGAAGGCACAAAAAAAAGAAAGCGATACCGGAGCAGGGGAAGGAGAACGACCTACGATTCAAATCAGATCAAGGAGTTTGACCACTGGATAGCGACAACCCCTCTTTTAAAGGTCCATCCCTCTGACCAAGCAAGCACCCAAAAAGCCCTTCCCAAGTAATTCATTCCATTCACCAGTTCGGGGGCAGGGAAGAAGCTTATTTTGCTCGTCTCGTTTGCTCTCGCGGGACTCCTCTCTGAAGTCTTGTCCTTGTCTTGGAAGGAGAAAGAGATTCCTACGACGAACTCGAGTAGATTACTTCGAGACCAGACACAAAAGATTATCCGAAAAGTCGCTTTGGTAAGGGTGCCTAAGAAGAGCCATAACAAGAAATGGAATATGATAATCACATGCCAACGAAAACGAAGGTATCAAGTTTATTCGCCTAGACCTGAAATCAGGATTAGGAAGGTGTCAAGTAAAGTATACTGCCCCTCTTTGAACGACTAATATTCTTCTCCATAGGTAGTTGCCTAAAAGCAGCTTAGCTTCCCCTTTAGTAGCTTCTGCTTTTCTTTCAGGATGTCCTCTCTCTAAAGCAAGCATAGGAAAGACAAGGCTGGGGTATGGTGATCCACCAGAGTAAGAATATGGGCTAAAGACGATAGATAAGGCTGGAACGGCTGCGTAGATTCAAAGAGACAAGAGTTTACGAAAGCTATATGCTTATAAGACGCAAGTCAACTCTTCATCTCTGGAATCGCCTTTGGTGTCTTACTAATCTCATAATCAATCCAGAACTGGTAGCGTAGAGTGGAATAGAGGGTTTCCTGTTTCATTATTAGACTTACCATTCATCGACATTGGGTCCCTTCGTGCCCACACAAAGCGGAGCTTTGCAGTTGCTTCGACTACTGGGTCTACCCGTACGAAACCAACTAGCTAAGTCTCACTTTCTCAGAGCCTAGTCTCTTTTTCTTTTGCTGTGGAAGAATCAGGTCTTTCCTCTGTCGATCTGGCGCTTGTTTATGGTGAAAGGGCGCTTCCCTAACAAATCTTTCAAGTTAAAGTCTATTATCTTTGGAAGAAAAAATCATATTTGTTTTCACTTTCATACCATATAAAGCACTTTTGTAGAGATCCAATCCCCGCCCTGGTTGGTACGGAAACATATACTTTGTTTGGTCGGGTCACTCATTCACTAAGCAAAAACTTGCGGGTCTGATCTGACGAAATTTAAGAAAGAAGAAGATTCCCCGCCATATAATATAAAGACCAGCGAAACTATAAATGCTTCTTTTCAACATAGCGTTCGGAAAAAGCATTTCCCGAGCTCGAGCTGAAGCAAGATAAACTAATGGAATCTTGAAAGTCAAGTTCTGCTGATCTGTTCTCTTACTTTCTTTCTTGTCCCCATAGAAAGGGAAAAACACAAGATCAAAGGAAGGAGAGGTGGGGAGTCAAAAGACTGCAAGGACGAGGGGGAGATAGGGGGTAACGGTCTTTTCCCCTTCTTCGATCCAAACTTGCCAGCTCACAGCGGGCAGGTCCACGCATGTTGGAGATAGTTGTTAGAAAATGCAGGTTTTAACTGTGAAGCTATAAGGTATCGGGATGAATGCTGCAGTCCGATACATTTCACTAGTACACGATAGTTTACGATATAGATAGATAATATTCGGGAACGAAACGAAAGGTTGACTCCACTTATAAACCAGGACGTAGGTCAGTAAAAGCTTTAAGTGCCCCTTTCCTTGTCTAGTCAGTGCACTTTGAAAGAAGCGAAATCGACCCAAGAGACCACCCAACAACTGATTCTGCTTCTACAACTCGGTAATTCTTAGTTGCACTCGAGGATGATGATTCAATAGCTGCAGCTGCAAGTTAGACTATACCTTACCTTGCATTTTCTAAGAGAACTTTATTCTGTAGAATCTAGTTAGGGGTATGACGACACTAAGCTCCCCATTGGGTCAGTCCGAGTGTGAGTATTCGGAATACAATGATTTATCATATCCTTATAAGGTAAGTTGAACCACTCCTTTTAGCCTTTACCAGATACTTATTGACGCTCGGCTTCATCAACAAGACCAGGAATTTCATCATCTATATCAACATCGGAGTATTAAATAACCTAGTCAATCATTGTCCTGGCTTTGGGAGCTAAGTCGAAGATGACGAGCGTAATTAGGGTTGGAGTCTCGTGGAGTACCATTCGGGACATTGGTTCACTTTCACCGAAGGCAATGAGTCAATCCGATCGATCTAGCTAAGTAGCTAAGGGAGTTCATTCGGGTAGCGGTAACCCCGAAAAGAGCTCTCTTTTGACAAGAAGGTGGGAGATAGCATTGTTTTTTCAATAGCTGCTCCTTTTTCTCCTCAAAATGCATGCTAAATGCTATTACTCATTATAAGGTCTAGGAAAGCCCGTTTAGGCTATTAAGGATTTCGTGCCCCACCAGTCTAATATCTGTAAAAGATAGAAAACCCAGGGAGCCAAAATAAGCTTGCCTAATTTAATATTTCAAATAGGGATCAGAAGTCCCATACTAGCATTGCCCTTAATCCCTCAAATTGTAACGTATTGATTCATAGCCATATGTGGAATCAGTCCCTTTCTATTACGAAAGAGGGGAATCAAAAGTGTCTCAAAGGTGTGCATTAGCCAAAATGGTGTCTGTCCATTTATAACCAGGATAGATGCAAAGAAGAGCTAACCGTTCAACTTCTACTCCTTCCTATTTTACAGAGAAATCTAGCACCTTCTACATAGTAGCTGAGCCTTTCTGGAAAGAAGAGATGTTGTTCTTTCCACTCACGGAACACTGACTATATCCAATCTTCTCTACATCAATGCACTCACTCCGGCTCCTGGTATGCTGACAGGTCCGTTAGCGTTAGGACCAGGGAAAGACTGGAAAATGCGTAATGTAATGTGAAAACAAGACGGACGGAACATGTGGGCTTAGGTCAATGGTCTAAGATAAGAGGAAGGGACAGGAGATTGAATAAAATAAAGAGTGGGGTTCCCTCTTGGGCAGACCAGCTTGGTTCATGTGGAAGAATCCTAGCGGTCTCCCTCACAATCAAGAAAAGACTCATAGCTCACTAAATGTTGGGATAGCCCGAAAAAGCGGATGTCCTTACTTAATAAAGGAAAGAAGCCTTCGACACCTATTCTCCTGCCTGAAGGAAATGCATGAGCGATCTTTCAGTTCCAATTCTTTCTCTACGCTCAAACCCTTTTTTTATTCAAGCTTTCTTGACTTGACGTCTTTCTACGCGGAAAGCTCTAGGTTCATAGATCGATCGTTCCAGATGTGATGTTGCAAGCCGCCGATCAGCGCAACCAATATCTGACGCGAGGCCTTTATTTATACGATTACGATAAAGATCGAGCCAATTAGTTTGCCCTGTTGATACGCAACATAGCAACTCGAGAACTCACGAACTGAAGAGCTCACGTCGCGAACTAAAGATGCTACGTGACGCTTCCTTCATATGCAGATACAAGGGCCCTGCCCATTATGACTAGTGAAGGCTCCTTTTCGACTGCTGAGATGGTAGTACCGGATTGACATTCAATTCCGATTCTACTGCTTTACCGGATGGAGATAGAAAGAATAAATGTACAACAACCCTGACTGATTCAACTGTTCGAACAGGAATTCAATCTTTCGAACCATAGCTGATTCGAACCGTTGCGGACTCGGATCCTTCTAACATGAATTTAGAACTACAGGTGTACCGGGGGGATACCGGGTGTACTCACCAACTACTTGAAAAGTGTAAAGTAGAACCCGGAAACCTCATTAGCGGCGTCCTCCTCTCATTCTTCTATTACCGGTGGTGAGAGTTACTTCCTTCTAGAACTGGCTGATGAGCGAGTTGCATTACCAATTTACTTTCTTCGAAACCAATGTAACCTAATTTATATTTTCAGGTGTATCTTTACTTCACACACTTACTTTGATGGAATTGGTTGTTCAAGCATCTCTTCTAAAGAAATTCTTTCACTACCTGTCCTATATATATATAAGAAGGAATTTACTTTCTTGTTGGTGTTGGAGTGAATCTCATAAGCTAGAAAGAATCTTCCTAATGCTCCCATGTCCGAATCCGTACTGCTTTTTTTATTTATTTTAGGCCATTATCGATAGCTGCTGCAGTAGCAGGCACCTATCGAAGGAGAATAGGATGAAGTTTAAGCTCTACCTTCTTTGAAGTCTTGCTTTGCTTGTTCAGATAAATGGCATAAGGCAAGGAAGGGCTTTATCAAGATCAAGATAGCATTCATTTAAAGAGATAGACTTTCAGATGTGGAACTCTTTGCCAGAGGATCGTCTCTTTGAGATGCTAAGAATCGAGGTTTTTTCCTGACTTATTCGTCTTTACTACTGATAGTGCTAGCACACTCGTTACGCCAAAAAAGAAATGGTCAAAGTAGTGGAAATTAGCCCTTTTCATTCCAATGGTTCACCTATTCCAGAAACTGTCAAAGGCTCCGCTAAGAGGCCAAGCGATGCCTTAGCACACTAGTCAATCATATTATAGACAAGTGGCCCAAACACCTAAACAAGGAAGTAAACCCTTTCTGTTTACTCTGTTCTTAGCCGATTCTCCAGTTATTGCCTCTTCTTCGAGTTATGCCCCGAAAAAACTTCTTTCCTGGCTGAAAAAGCAAAAGCGGATCTCCCTTAGGGCTTATCCCCTATCGCTTCTATCTGGGTATGCCCCACTTGGGCTAGTTAGTCAAGACCTAGTTGGTCAATCAGTATACTTAGACTTTTATCTATTTTTGGATCTGTTTGAGACTCCTTTCCTTAGCTACTTTCCTTCTTTGTCGAGTAATCTCTTTCTTCGTCAGTCTTATAGTCCCTTTGTCTAGTTCCATACTTTTATACCGGAATGATTGGACTTAGCCTCAACCCTCTCCTTATTGCCCAAGTAACTTCTCTCCGGGATATGCCATCTACTCTTTTCTCTCTTACTAACAGTCGAGCCAGGAACCCAAAAATCTACTACCTAAGAAGATTGCCCTAGTCTCATTGTCTCATTTCTAGTTTCCACTAGAGGATTTCAACATCAAAGAAGAAGTTCCAAGAATTCTGTATGAAAAGAGTAACCCGATTTGAGGGAGGCTCGAAGGAGTTGGAAGCAGATCGGTTGAAAATTTCTTCAGATCGATGGGATATGCACTTGGGTACAAGAGTAACTGAACCAAGAGGAAAGGATCAGATAGTTGAGGAGTTCAAAAGACAGGGACGAGGTTGAAAGGAGTATGAGTATAGGATCACGGCTGCATTTAGGAGTGATCAATTTCATAAACTCGAAATTTCTTAAGAGAAGAAAGAATTGACAAGGGCCTATTCAGTTAGTCAGAAAGCCAGATCAAGAAAGCAGCGCCCAATAGAGCAACGCCTTGAGTAGACCGATATGGTCTCGCGAAGCCGGTCACCGTACGCCTACGATCCTATCTGACTATTGAGGAGAGCTCTTTGCTTAACACATGCAAGTCGAACGTTAAGGTACTTTTAAAAATGGGAAGAGTCAACGGTATAGGTGGTAAAAGTGACAACAGATGCTGCAGCCGCTTCGGAACGCACTGATGCTAAATGACGAACAGAACTTCTTCGCTACGGCATAGGAGAAGAGCACGTTGAAGTAGGTGTCTAGGCGGAGGTGTCGACAATTAGGTTCTCTTTCTATCGAAAGGAAAGGCGATGCCACAAAGAAATCTAAAATAAGGAGCCCCTCCGGATGAGATGCCCCTAAGGACCTGACTCAGGGCTCTCGCAAGGCGCAGAGGAAACCCAACCCAATTGGAAGAAGTGGTCTGGCACGACTTGAAGAATTACTTATAGAAAGGATTTCATTTCGTTCACAGATTCTCTCCTCAAATAAGGAAGGAAGCAACTCAAGACAAAGCTGGAGAATCCGGCTATAAGGTGCATAACAACATAATAGCTGTGACGTGCGAAAAATAAAAATCTCATATCTTTGTAACGCCAAATATTTGTAGGTCAAAAACCAACAACAATTTTAAACCAACAAAAAATTTTCGTTTTTTTTAGGTCTCTCCTTAGCCTTAGGGTTGAAGAGCAGAGCTAATGAACATGGAGCCAACCGAATATCATGGATATTCTTCGTCCGTTATCTCCTCATCGTCCCATTTATAAGCCACAGCTCACTTCGACGTTTCTAATTTCCCATAGAATCTCCGGAGCTTCCCTAACCACTATAGTTTTGTGTTTTTCTCTTAATTGTATGAAAATAGGTTTGATTTGCTTCACCTCTAAGAATTTCTACCAATTCTTATTTTATTC
>Ga0157364_1005055_pt1 | contig 13334 bp, 3 predicted proteins | sample AttsexASBM2_FD_111476 | JGI IMG/M metagenome (GOLD analysis project Ga0157364, IMG submission 111476) | Fungus gardens microbial communities from leaf cutter ant in Ribeirão Preto, State of São Paulo, Brazil - Atta sexdens ASBM2 | ecosystem: Host-associated > Fungi > Mycelium > Unclassified ... | reverse complement strand
TCAATATATATATATATATATATATATATATATATATATATATATATATATATATATATATATATAATGATACACACGTTTTATGAGATTTTGCTGCATTCGAAAACATTACCCGAGTACCTTCGAGTATTATTTTAAACTATTTTGTTGTTTATTGAAAAAGTTAAACAAGAATAAACTATATAGTTTGATATAGTGTAATAATTGAATAGTGTAATAATATATTATTACAGAAAATGTAATATTTTATTATAATTATAATATATTACTACAGGAACACTACTATCAAACTATATAGTACAGGAACTGTAACACATTTTTGTAGGATATATTATTATTAATATATTGCAAAAATTAATATATTAATTACTATACAGAAATATATACTACTATCATATTACTACTATACTACTATAATATTTTATTATATTATAAAATATCATATTTCTTGTATATAATAATATTATGTATTATGTTATTACGAGAAACATACTATATTATTCCTATAATAATTAATATATCATAAAAGTGTAATGTATTACAGAAACATTGGAGATAGTATTTCGAACGTGGTTTCCTTCAGGAAAAAGAGAGAACAACAGTAAAATGCCGAGGTATTACCGAGAGGTCACTGAGGCGCCACGAAAGCGTCGCCGATGGCTCCACCGTCTCAATCGCAGAAGGTTCCTTCTCTCCGCGAGATGAGTCACGCGCGTCGTCGAGGATACGACGTCAAGATACCCAGGTACCGATGACACCGATGTATATATCAATGAAGTGTCACTGCCAGGACGTCACGGAAGCGTCACCAACGCCGCACGGCGCGACGCCGAGGACCTCGCTCTCGCACGCCTCGCTGTATCCGTTCTGTCGTTTCCGATTCTGTTTCACACGCACAATCTCCGGGGTGAGGACGATACTGATATTCAGGACGATATGATGGGACACTCACCGAGATACTCTACGTTTGCGAGTACCGTAGGGATCGGGAATGATCTGACGGAGTAACGTTGCTTTGCGTTGCACGCGCGACACCAGGAGTGGCCATTTTAAAGCCAAGGCCTCACTTGACGCTTCGGCGTTTCGTCTCGCCTCCACTCCACTCCACTTGCCTCCCTCAGGCATGACCGTGCGATCCTCTGATACCGCATGCGCATGTCGGACTAGACCGTGTGAGCGTCGTTTCATAGGGGTCAATTCTGTGTGTCTTGAAACGAGATGAAAATTACAAAAGTGAGCGATTCACTTAGGTGTTGACTAATGAAATTATAAATATTCTAATTAATTTGCTCACTTTTGTAATTTTCACCTCATTTTATAATAAATAGTTGTGCCTCTCAGAAATCAGAGGATATCGCTTCTCTTTCCTCACTATAAAGTAAGATTTGTCATTCATAAATAAGCTTTGTTTGTTATATATTTTTTTAATTGTTTTCTTTTCTTTTTTATAGATATACTTTATATTAGGTACGCTCGAATATGTTACATCATTTTGGATACGCAGGTGATAAAGATATAGTTGATTAAAGGGACAGATCTACAGATTTGAAATTAAAATGTTTTTTCGTAAGTTATATATATAATATAAGTGTTACTTATAATAAATTAATTATAAAATATGTTAATTAAAATTTAAAATGATTTTGTTATACATTTTAAAATATAGAAATAGCATAAATTTTACTTTCAGAAGCTGAGTGAATGGGTCTATTTTTCAACTCTTACAACTTTTCCTTAGATAAGATTTGTTATAATTCATTGTATTCCTTGTCTCAAAATGATATTGTTTCAGTATACTACCACTGTAATATTCTTCTCATCCACTGTTATCCTAAGCTAATATTAAAAAATGAACAAATCTTTTAAAGACTTATTGTTATAAAGGATTTTTGTGAATTAAATTTGATAGAAATTCAAAATTCAGATTCAATAGTGCTTAATGATCGGAAAAATAATTTTTCGTGAAATTAAAATATTTTTGATTGTTAAAAAGTATAAATCTTAGTGAAAATTTTTTTTAGAATTTTTTATACAAATTGGAAATTTTCGGAAAATACCGAGAAAGTTTATATTTTTTAATAGAAGTTTTTACGTATGTTAATTCTTTGAAATATAAGATTTAAAAAATTTTTCATTCTATAAAATTAAAGAAAAAATACTTAAACATTTTATAAAATTTTCTAAAATAATTTTAAAATAAGAAATTTTAGGAATCTAAAAAAATTCCAGAATTCACATAATTTTCACGATATTATTGAACATTTCCTTTTGCAATTTCAACAAAAAGGATGGGAAAGTCATGTGTGCGAGATGTTTTAGTTATTTTAGCAATTCGAGTAGCGCCGTCTTCCCAGCCGAAATACACGCTATCTCATTTTCTTTCTTTTCTCTCATCGACCAGGTTTCTCTCTCACTTTCTTCCGTGCGATGAAAGTATACTGCAGGATTACACGTGAAGTTCGATCTAAATACGAAGCGAACACAAGCGAGGAACAGAAGGGAAACGCATGCGAGCTGCGCGCACAATCGATGATTCATCGCACAATCGTAAAGTAATAATATTCGCAACGGATATTATGATATTATATGTTTTTTTGCACAGTTAAATGTAATCTAAAGCGTGGCTTTTATATCTGGTGTCGAATGCACTTTCGGTTGTCAGATTTCAGAATTGATGGGTGTAATCGCGCATTAGAACGTGAATTACACGCAAATGATTAATTATCCGTTCCTCCGTAGAATATCGAATCATCGTGATTTAAAATACTGTAGTTGCAAGAATTTGAGAGATTGAGACATCCATTTAAAAAAAATCGAATTGAGATTCAAAACGAGAGATAGATTAATCTTTCGGGAATTTAAATATATCACGACCTGAATTTCGTATAAAATTATAATTTCGAGTACAGTTTTGAGCAATTTGATAAGGAACTGATTGTTTGAGGATTTTAAAAATACCGTCATTCAAAAATTATCGAAATAAAATTCTTTAAAATACTATAGTTGCAAGAATTCGAGATATCTCAGTATGGACGATTTTAAAAATTCGATTCTTTGAAATTGGAGACGAATAATATCTCAAGAATTTATAGTATATCATGATTTAAATCTCGTAAATACAATTTTGAATATAATTTTAAGCGATTTTCTAAGGAATATTTTTTAATTAATTACTTGGGAGTAAAAAAATTTTATCTTTTACATGATTTTGAAGTACAAGATTGCATGTAGTATTTTTTATATTTCAAGTATGTTGATTAATATAAATGACACTCCTTTTTTTCTCACGAGACTCGTTTCTGTTATCAATTGATAATGCCATTAAGAAATACTAAAGATAGTTAGTAAAAAGTTTAATAGAAAAATGAGATTACTTTTATTGGAAGAAGTTGAAATGTGTATGCGTGCATATTTTTATTTGTACATTTTTAAAATATACATACATTTCAAAATATTACATTTCATAATATTATTTTATTAATTTAATAAAAGTATCGATAGGCTTTGAATTTGTAAAAGATTTTGATACATAATTTTGCTGAAAATATGAAAAGATAAGTGTGAAGGAGTAGTAAATAATAGTAAATCAGTTTCTGATTTATTTGGGTTTCATTCAGCACACGTGGTCTTGTTTCGCCTTTGCATTATATCAGAATAGAAGTGCATATATAGGAAAGATGTGCATTTTGAAAGTTAGAAAGAAAAGCTATTTGCTCCGAGAGAACGGATACGGAGCATATCTACATTTATATAAGGACTTCGATTCTGAAAAGCCACTTCTATCATTGCGCAACTATGTCGAGTGAAGCGCGATATCTATTAAAATACCATATTGTACTTCAAATTGTAATCTGTTATATTTAGATACAAGTCTATTTTTTCTAATTCTACAATCTACATATAAAAAAAAATGACAAAAAATTATGCAGAATTAAATACAGAAATATTACGAGAGTGTATCTGTAGTATCTGCGTATATTCATTAAGTCTCACTTAAAACTAAAGTTTAATATTAAAAGATATTATTATTTGTCCTTTAAATCTTGATTTCTACTTTGTGATATTATGTATATATTATATAATAATTTGAATTTTAGAATTTTTTATATGATTTTTCAGATTTTTGCAGAATTCCCGTACAATTTTTTAGAAAATTCCTTAAATTTTTTTTAGAATTTTTTGAGAAAGTCCACAGTCTTTTTTAAGTTTTTATACATGTGAATTATGAAATATTATATACCTAAGATTTTTCATTCTATAATTTGCGAAGAACATTTATAAAATCTCAAGAAATTTAGTGTTTTTTAAAAATCTTCAAAAATTTAAATATGAAAATTAAAAATTCTTGTAAATATTTTGAGAATTTTTTGTCAAATAAGAACGGAAAGGAAAAAGGACTTATTTCTCTATAATCGATTATTGCATTAAAATTGTATTTTAAAATTAATTTTACAAAATCTTAATGATACAAAACGTTCAATTTTATTTTCGGCAAGACTTAATTTTTTAGTTGTGTAATTTAGTTGTGTTACAAAAGAGTGATATATATTCAACATTTATACTGTAGTTACATATAAATAAATCAGTGAGACATTCAAATATCGTTAGAGATGTGCGGAATGCCTTTGGGAATGTCTATAGCTTACTATACTCTTTGTTATTTGCTTTATGAATTATTGGAATATACAACACCCACACAACGGAACTCAATGCACGTACTTGTAATTAATAATTGAGGCTAATTAAGCTCCAAGTAATCGAATATTCTCACAGTGTGTCACGTGTGTCCTTCGTAAATCAATATCTCTGACTTCCATCGTCTACTGCATGGCACCATGTAATCACATTTATTAAAGCACTGTAGCGTATCTTGACAGAACAAATAGTCACGTTATAATTATGTGCGACTCTCTCGATATAAATAAAGCCACGTAATGATCGCGGATGTATCCTACATGCAGCGGACAGGAGATTTTAAGAAAATTTCAGACGATGGACGCGATGTCTAATTTCAGAAATTTTACATTTACAACTGTACATTCGACAAGTCGTGTGATTTCGCGAGCGAGATAGAAATTTATGTTTCTCCGACATAATTTAAGCGATTTAAAACGAGATCGACTCATCTTTTCCGGTTGGATGAATAACCGTGAAAGTTTTAACCGGTCGCGGCCAATGTATCGGAAAGAATCTTTATGATCTTCGGGACATATCATCTTTATTTTGATTCTGACGTTCAATCGACTGGATCGTTTACGTTACTTATAAGATTACAATCTGTAAATAAAATAATTATTATAAGCGGTTGTAGAAAAAGCTCTTACACGTCAGTATTACTCTAGTGTTCTCAGGCTTTCTAAGGCTCGCATATTATCTTTATACAACTCACAACGTGACCTATATATAAATATATATACAGGATGATTAATTTTAATTTTAACAGGTAGATATTTTGAAAATGTGTAATTTCATCAAAAAATATTCCAAATAAAAATTATATAGTAGTCATCATTGTACATCCACCTTTATACCATACAACTTTTATTTGGAGTTTTTTTTTTTTTTTAAATAAAATTGCATATTTAGAGATATTTGTCTGCTAAGATTAAAATGAATCATATACATAGTATTGATTAACAAATTCATTGAGCTTCGTTGAACTTTTATTCATTTGACACTTCCTTTTTCCAAACATATATTATAAATATACAAACAACGTAAAAGTACGATGTAACAAATGTAATACCCTATATGAAATGCCACGTAAAAACTTAACATTCAGAGATCATTTTATGATATGCCTTATAGATAAATGGAATATTTTCTATTATATTATCGCACTATATAAAATAATCTTATTAGATAAATTCTTATTATATTACGTGTTGCTTTTAATCAACAGTTGCATGTATAAAAAGATCTTTTCTTTTATTTCCTTCCTTATAAATAATATATAGGTATATAAATAAATAATAAAATAATTCGTATTTTACACAAATTAAATAATAAAATTCTAACGCGATAATATAATAGAAAAAATGTTAAATATTATACATGCACACACTCTTAACATGTAAAATAAATATAATTTCTACGTGCAATAAAAATGCATACAATATACACTGCAAGTGAAATACACTATATACAAATACAAGATATTGCATACATTAACGCTGTACAATAGTATATTTACATTACTGTTATTTACACGATTAAATTTCATCTCTGCTCGTCATTGTTTGCATCGATTGTTTTGTTGATCCAATGCAGGTAATGTTGTATCTTAGTGTATACGTCTGGATAGCCTGGTCTGGCACAACCAGATCCGAAAGATGTGACGCCGGCTAGCTGCCAAACGCCATCGGTACGACGACACTGCAGAGGTCCTCCAGAATCACCCTGAAGATTAAGATAAACAAAAAAATGAGATTCAGATTCTATTTCGGTACATAAAGTTGTTCCATATTCATTATCAACTTCTAACATTGTAATTAGTATTATAATTAATATAAGTATTAACATTAGTATAAGTATTAACATTAGTATAAGTATTAACATTAGATATTAATATAATAGTTTACTTTCTGCTGAATAAATGAAAAAATCTTACAGAGTTTCTTTGCAGTTTTTCGTTGAAATAGGAATTTGATAAAATAGATTTAAAGTGAATTTTATTTGTTATTAATTAAAAAAATATTATTTAAAAAATATTATATCTAGAAAATATTATTGCAGCTTCATTGATTTGGTATACAATAGAAATTCATTGTTAAAGAATCTTAATGATACATCACTAAGATTTTTTTATTTTAAATATTTAATATTATGGATTGCTATATAAAAACATATACTTAGAATTCGAAATCTTCTTTCAAAGCGACAGTAATTCTTGGCTATTCTTGAATATCTCGCGCGCCATCGATCGTGCATTCAATTTTATTATGAGAAAGTGCACGAGCGACGTAATTAACAACAAATTGACGCTTTCAAATAATAAAACATGTTTGTGAACGATTCGTTTTATTCTCGGTAGCCAGTGCAAGCATGTGCTAACACGTTCACGCGTTTGTATTTTGTATGAATGAATTATACAGGTTGAATCAAATTTTCCATGCAATGATAAAACGTTCTATCACATACGATTATAAATAAAAAGTTGAGACTTTCGACAACTTTTAATTTTTAAGAAAACTGGTTATTTTCTATATATCTTTAATAAAAAAAAAGAAGAAAAAACTTTTCATAACATCTCAGAATATTTTATAAAATATTTTTTATATTTTTAATTTATGAAAATTAAAAATACTTTTAACTTTTTCAGACTTGATAAATTTTCTTTGAGAATTATAGAATGAGAAATCCTAGAATATTTCAGAATTTATACATATATATATATATATATATATATATATATATAAAAAATTCTGAAAAATCTTATAGAAACAAAAAATGATTATATAAAGAATTATAAGAATTTTTTTTAGAACATCAAAGATATAGCTACGTTTTCGAGAAGTATAATGAATTTAATTTTTAGAAAGATGTAAAATTTACCACGCAACTTCCGGAAGAACCGTCAATCTGACCGGCACAGAGGTGACCTTTTCTGATGGGTACCGAGGTACCATAGGCCTGCAGGCACTCTTCCAGATTTAGAAGCGGGACACTGGCCTCCAAAAGAGCAGTGGAGAGTGAAGGCGAGGGACCATATCGGCCCCAGCCGGAAGTTATGCATTGTCCTTCACTGAGATCCTGTCCAGGACCAGGAAGACAGATAGTACGGACGACCTTGGACAAAGGCGCCGGCCTGGCGAGTTTCATTAAGGCTGTAATAGCAAGATTTTTTTCAGAACTCTAGAAACTCACGACTCGCAAGATTTCTCCAGTTTCAGAACTTATTTAGGTAATAAGAAATATGGGTAGATTTAGTGAAAGACTTGACTTAAATTAAATAAAATTTAGGTTGATAAAACTGAACTTTTGTCGAATGATCTTCAAATTACTGGCATTCCAGAGATACAAGGACTCACCTATGTCGTGCACGTAATTATTGAATCTCTCATGGAGGATCACTTTCTCGACGGGCAAGCGTGCGGATCCGCGTCCTCCTGAGTCCAATTCCCATTCGCCGACCACCGCCGTCCATAACGCACCGATGGGTAAATTGAACAATTCGCTGAAGTAAATATCCACTTGAGAATACGAAGCATAAGGTAAATATTCGAAAAAATACAGTATAAACTAAGAATATCCGCTTAAATATGAATTATAAATATCCATTTAATAATTTTAAATTAAGAATATATTGAATTAATGAAAGTTTAATGAGAGGGAAGAAGAATACCAATTTCCAAGTTTAAATTTATAAAGCAATAAAGAGTAATAGAGTCAACTACGAGCAAAAATCAAGAAAATTTTCTTGAAAAGTTCCCACAAAACACAAAGTTCAAAATCATATAACACAAAACATCTTAATTCATATAATATTGGGACAAATGATGAATCCTGGTGACTCTGAAATTTTTCCCAATTTTTAAATAGTAATGATTTGGAATATAATTTTTAAGTTTCACAATCTTATTTTTCACAATTTTGCAAAGTTCTTTAATAAAATAAAAATAAATACTTTAGTGAATCGTAAGAATCTATATATGTTCTTTTAGCGTCGAAAAATATGTTCCTATTATGGATTAGCCCCGGTTTCATCAATGTAAGATTAACTTTAATCTTGATTTAACTTACTGTTAATCTTTTTCTAATTCTTAGAATTAGAAGAGAAAATTGAATTGACACTGAGTCAATCTTACATTGCTGGAAACAGATAGAGAGATTTTGAGAAGCTTTGTATTGTCTGTATGGGTTGTAAGAATTTGAAGTTTTAGTCAAATTAAAATTGGAACAACAAAGTAACTTTTCAGCTAAAGCATTCTGTAAAAACGTCGAACTCACTTATGAATGCAATGGGCGGCGGTTATCACCCATTTCGGATCAATCAGCACACCGCCGCACCAATGACCGATAAAGCCCAGTTTCGGATGCAGTAACTGAAGGGACACCTGCCAAGGCCACGCGCCCCTTCGGCTCGGTTTGCCGTTGAAGATACGGCCGGTGGTGGTTGTGATCGTTGACAACGAGACGCCGTTTTTCGGCTGGGCCTTCGGCAAGACAATCGATCGCGGCTGCCTCTGTGATGCTGCTGGACATCCGCACTCTGTTATCCGAAGCCGCTTGTATTTGTTTAATGCTTCCATCATTAGTAGCGAGATACGAACTTACAATTAGTATTAATATGGCACCAGGAATATTCGGGAAAATTTAATGGTGAATTCAATCATTCGCACTACACAATGCACACATTAAAAACTACTCCTAAGAAATACACAAAAGTTAACGAAAATTAAAATGACTTAATTTTGATTCTTAACATCAATAAATAGTTAAATTAACTTTCATAACGTTAAGATAAAGTCATTTTAACTTTCTTTTGATTTGGTGTGTTCCTTGGATTTATACAATTAAAGTATCTAAATACTATAATCTTATCAACTTTGATAATGAAATAATAGAGGTGTATTCGGTTAAATAACATGACAGATGATTATTGGATATTTAATCGTTTAAAATTTTATTTGTTAGAATACCAAGACTCTTTGCAGTATCATCATGTTTGAGATTCCTCAAGTAACTATTTTAATGTCCCAACGAAATTATTTTCAGATCTATATCTAGCTGAATTTTCAGGTACATAAATAAAATCGTTTCAGTGTTCAGACTTTTACGTTTAACTTTGATAATTTTATGTTTAGCAGTTTTTCAGTAATGCGAATGACCGAGTTTTCTAAAAAAGTGCAGTAGGACTCAAGATGTGTTAAAAACTTAGAGATATCTAGAATTTTTAAGTAATCGGTAGATAAGAGTGAGGTACACATAATAATTAGAAATAAGATATTGTAAAGAAATTTTAGAATATTAGGATTTCCGCGAGTATTTTTTCTGAAATAGTTTAATTTTCTGAAAGTTTAGTATTTTTTTAAATGTGAATGCAATAAAATACTAAATACATGCAAATCATCCAAAGTTACAGAGAAGTATAAGGAGGATCTAAAATCTAAGTGGATAATATTTCAAAAATAAAGATTCCAAATCAAAATATAAGTGTTGAAAATTTGAAAAAACTAAAATACCGTTTACAATCTGGAATATATAAAATGATAAAAATATAAGATTAATCAAGAATAAACTATACACTTAAAAAATTGCAAATTATATGTTTTAAAGATTACAATAATCTTAATCTTAACTAAAGGCTTTAAAATATTTTTCTTCTTAAACTGAAGAAAAAAAGAAATGTCTTATAAAAAGAATCTTACTAAATAAAAAAAGTATATATACAAATAAACAAACAAAAATATTTAAAAGTGCACGTATCATTAAATAAAGAATTATACTCAAAAATGGATATAAAATCGATGTAATTATTCAAGTATCATCAAGACAAATTTAAATCTTAAAAAAAATAATGCTTTTGAAGATATTGAGTATGTTTAATTAATAGAATTTTCTTTCTCGGTGATGTTACTATTACACGGAAGAAAAAAAACATTTCTGATAAAATTTTAAGGAAAATCGCAACGTCGAGGAATTACTTACTAAAATGATCTTCCCGGATGATTCTTATCATGGCACACTGGGCCTCTGCGAGAACGACCACCATCAGGACAAGCAAATTACCACGAATACGATACATTACCAGCGAAATCAAGAATATACGCGCTGGATCACCACACCGATCACTATGATCTATGGATCTGCATAGCCTGACTAGTCTCGACGACGCCGATCGATCCTCGAGTAGGATTAGCACGTCGCGAAGAGCGGATTCTTCGGTACGAAGCGATCTCGAAGAAAGTGATCGTCGAATAGTGCGGGAGAGGGGAAAAACGAGTGATGCAGTCTAGCAGATGTTGAGAAACACGAGAAGCATTTACGATCATAATTTATGGAATGGAATCTCGACGCCAATTTTAATTAATGAAGAATTCTTCAATCTTAAAAACGCCCCTTTCAAAATAAATGTGAAAAAGAGTGATTTTTCGTTCATGAATTTAAATTCAAAAATAGATATTATGATTAATGTGTTCATTTATAATTTATAATACAAATGAAAATTTATTTAAATATACATATATTAAATTTTATATATCTTTAAAATTACTTAAAAATCCACTTTTTTTTAACAACTTCCTCTATCGACTTTGTATTTTTTATTTTTTAATTTGTAAAAATGTGCCTGAAAATTAATTGTTTGTTCTTAGATACTCAGAGTCTGATGGGATTCAATGTAATCTTTATGTCTTCTACTGTAAGTTTTTTGAGATTTTTAATTAATACTTCTGTATCAATTGGCATTATGATGAAAATAAACGGACAAATGAGATTTTCCTTTCATTTCAGTGACTAGAATGGAAATTGACCGAAAGAAATCTTATTTATAATCCATCGAGAATTGCGATAAAAGAAATTAGCGAATCGAATCGATTAAAAAGGAAGAAGGTGAGAAACTTTCTCTTACTGTAAGATAAAGCTTAATCACAGGATTCGAATTCGGAGGGCTTTTTTCCCTGGTAAAAAATTTCGATGCATGGAAAATTATGCGAAATAGTTGGGCATATTGCTAATTAGTGTTCAGATAGCTCGAGGAAAGAAACCGAGGGAACCGAGGCACAATTCAAGAGTCTCTCTTCTTCTCTCTCGTTCACACACTCAAACGAGGCGACAACTTTCGAGAGCGAATCACTCTACTAGTACGAGCTGAGAGAAACGCGGTCGATATAATGATATAATCGCTAAGACGATAATCCACTGTTCTGGTTTGCGTTGTCTCGATTGCAGGATATCGCGTTTGCAGAGAATCTATAAACATGCAACTGAAGATTTCTAATGACGTTTAAATTATATTCGAAAGATGATTCGGTTTTTGTACAGGAATCTGAATATCTAGACAGCACAACTGATCCATTTGAAAAGTATTCACCTTTTTAAGTTCTTTACGAATTGGTATAATTTGTTTTGAAATGAAGTCAAAAATAATTCAAAAATTTAATTATCTCACAATAATCTCACAGTTGATGTATACGAATCAACAGTAGATGTACAGAAATCTTCCAATATATATATTTCTGAAGAATTTTTGTTTAAAGGATGCTATTATAGAAATAAAGAAAATATGTAGCTGGCTCAAATCCATTTCGCTGTGCGCGAAACGATAGAATGAGAAAGTGAAACCGCATTTACTGTTCTTAGAAAGATCTTATAGAAAGAAAAAAAATTATAAGATAATATGTCACCGTTGTTTTCGATTGTATATATACGCATCGGAATTAAATGTAACAATAAATTTGCAGAGCGAAATGAATAACATTTTTACGTACTTATATTTATCAAAAAAAAAAAAACTTTAGAAAAGATGTAAACTTTCTTAGCGTTTTGAAAAATATTTCGATTCATATAAAAAATTTGGAAAATTTTTCATAAATTACAATTTTTCATAAATCACAAAAATTCTAAAAAATTATATTAAATATTTTCTTATTAATTCTAAAAAAAATTGTCTAGAAGGGAGAAAGATTAAAAAAAGATTTAAATAAAAAACTTTTTAAAATAAACTTTTGTATATAATAATAATGTAAATTTAAATATTATTCCAATTGTATTTAAATTAAAATAAAGAATTTATTTAGATGAACAAACACAAACAATAAAAATAGGTTTTTTAAACTCTAACTGCCCAAACATCAATACACAATATTTAAAAAATATTTTTTTAATATATGCTAATTAGATGGTTGTTTTCATCTCTTTACGTTAATATATAAGAAAGAATGTAAACTATTAAAGCGCTTTTTTTTTTTAAGAAAATTGATGTCAGCTATCGCTATAATTTTTCAAAGTATTTGTAGTGCAAAGGTTTTCAATAATTTCTGTCAAATGTCATGAATGTCAAATGTCAAATGAATCATTACTATCTTCCCACTTGAAATTAGTTTTCAATTAAATACCTCACCTCTATGATGTTTGTTTATCATGATTATCAAGTTCGTTAATATTGTTTTATTAGACTTATTCTATAATGATAGTGTCAATATCCTTATCGTTGTGCAGATATAACGTGATAAGAAAGCTATGTAAGAATAAAGAATAGATTTATGGAGCTGCATGATGTGTACAAAGTGTATAAAGAAAACATGTATTTTGAAATAATGTTGGCAAACCTGACAATCATGCGATGGAAACCAACTTCAAGTGAGAAGGCAACCAATGATACCTTTCATATG
>Ga0157364_1005054_pt1 | contig 13334 bp, 11 predicted proteins | sample AttsexASBM2_FD_111476 | JGI IMG/M metagenome (GOLD analysis project Ga0157364, IMG submission 111476) | Fungus gardens microbial communities from leaf cutter ant in Ribeirão Preto, State of São Paulo, Brazil - Atta sexdens ASBM2 | ecosystem: Host-associated > Fungi > Mycelium > Unclassified ... | reverse complement strand
CTATTCAACTCAGTCTTCCATGATGGAGTTACTCCTGTCAGTGTCTCAACACTGAAACCTCTGCTCGGAGCAATAGGAGTTTTCCCACTGAAACCCCAAGCATCTCCTATAGTATCAGTTCATATATAAGACTAGTAGTTACACTGTAATTCGCTAGTCTGATAATCGACGAAGATAATCTCTTATTGAACTCGATCTCCAGTGTTCAACGGCGACACACTAATCAGTACTCACTTCCACTCGGATTTCCTCTCCTTCATCTGAAGTTGTGACCATGCGGCAGACAGATGGTGCAGCACATAAGCTGAAGCCAAGGTCGTTCCACAAGTCTGCTCATCTCCGAGTCCATCCTGTGGACTTCCACCCCGGTGTGAACTGCACCTGACAAGTAGTCAATGAGGAAACAGTACATAGTCTATGAGGCCAACAAGTTATTGTACATGAGAATAAAGCAAGGTTGGAGCACCTACTATATGAGGCACCAACTGAGACTACTATGGCGCAGCCAATCATATCGTCATCACCCTCTGTCCTACTCCATGTTGCATCCTTGAAGTATCAATCATAACAATACCCTATTTTCAGGATTCATGTCCCCATGAAATCAGATCAACACTTTGAGTTCTTCTACCACATACATCACCACTGTTTTCTTATTGGGACCAATTATTGCTTGCCCTTAATTATCAATTGTGATAAAATATAGCTTGTGTGGTAGACCTCCTTGATATATGGCTATGAGGTAGTTATTTTGTAATATTTCTGTGTTGTGTTTTTCCTTGACCAATGCTATAGCCACTTCTTTCTAGAATTCAGGATTTTGCTCTCCTCTGAATTTAAGTGATTGATAATGCAGAAGTGGTCAGAAAATCCTTGTTTGTGTGGGAGATCGGATGAATTTCATGTATTTGATTAAATTCTCAACTTCATTGTTTATGAAGCTGGACTTGGTCATTAATGTTGACTCATCTATCTCATATGGCTTGATTATAATTATTTCTTTGTCTTCCACCTTTCCTTCCTTCTTATCTTCATTCTCCTTGTATATCTCTTGTATCTCTTGAATGTTTTCATCCACATACTTGTTGTCTCGTCCCTTGTATGCATCTAATTCATTAGCTAGCATTTGTTGAATTTGGAACACTTGATTCTCCATGTCACTTTGGATAAGGTGTCGTAAATCTTTGGATACCCCTGTGATATTTGTTGCATTTATGAGTCGATTGTTAATGCTGGCTTTCAGTATTGAATCTTCCATCTCTGTGATTGTCATATTGGCTTCTGCTGCAATCTTCATCATATTTCTGACTTATCCTTGTATGTTTATCATTGCCTTTAACCCTTTCAGTGTCTTATGATAATTCTTTGCCCAGTTGTCACTCTTTGCTTTCATCATCTTTGCTTCGTCCATATTATTCAATTTTCTGGTGATGTAGGGGTTCAGAGAGGTAGGTGCAGTAGCATAGTAGTTGTTGTTGTTATTTTGAGAAGACATTTGCATTTGAATTATTTAAGTGAATGGTTTGAACTGTTCAAAGTAGGATTTTACCCCTCTCTTTATAGGTTTTGACTCAAATATCTTGTCCAATAGTCTTCAATTGCCTCTTTTATATGAGGCAACCCCATTTCTGTGATCCATTGATCATGTTCATCTCCATATCCTTTCCAATACACGAGGTATTATGTCTCTCTACTCTATTTCCTATGCTTCCTAACTTTCTCAACTTTGTATTCCTCTTCTTTATTGATAATCATTGGCAGTGGTGCCAGTTCCTCATGCTAACTCTTGAACTTTAGCTTCACACATCATGTCAGAAGATCTTTATTAAACATGTTATGAATAGCCCATCTTTCTAGAAGTTCTAGTTGAAACGCTCCTGAGCCAATATTCTTTGAGGTCCTAAAAAGTCTGTATCTTTTATTGTCCAACTTATTTGAGGATCGATTCAAGTGGATATTTTTATTTTCTAGCCACATGTTGTCTCCAACCTTTAGTCCTTGAGGATTTTGCCTTTTTTTGTTAAATTGTCTTTTCATATTCTTCTGTGCTTCTTCCATTGCCTTTATAGCCTGTTCCCAACTCTTTTATAGCCTTGCAAGAAACTCTTCTACTCTTGGAATCTCTGACTGTACTATAAGGTCACCTTTCCATAGATGCCTTCCAAAGTTTAACTCAAATAGTGTTCTTTCTGTTGCTGCATGTCTTTTGTCATTGTATTGAAATTCCACAGCAGCTATCCATTCTGTCCAGTTATCCTGTTGGTAGTTGACATAGTACCATAGAAATGTTCCTATTTCCTGATTGATCCTTTCTGTTTGACCATTTGTTTGAGGATGATATGCCATGGATAGTTGTCTTGTTGTTCCTAGCACTTTTGTGAGTTCTTCTATAAATCTTGATGCAAACTGTGGTCCTTGGTCATTGAGGATTTTCCTTGGTATCCCATGTAGTTTCCAAATGTCGTCTCTGTAGATTTTGGCAATTCCTTCTGATGATATGCTTATTGTTGTTGCTTTTAATTGAATCATCTTTGTGAACTGGTCTACAATGACCACTATTGCATTCATCACATTAGACCTAGGTAAAGGTCCAATAATATCAATGCTAATTTTCTACCAAGGTCCTTGTGAGATTTCCAATGGATGTAGTTCTCCTGACTTCTTCTGATGCTGGACTTTATTTTGCTGGTATTTTAAACATTCCTGTACATATTTATTGATGTCTTCTTTTAGTCCTGGCCACCAGTAGTTTCGTTTAATCAACTTTAGCATTCTTTGTTGTCCTGAATGTCTTACATCCACTGAGTTGTAATTCTCTTGTAGGATCTTTTCTTTGAGCTTCTTGTTATTTGGGACATATATTCTTCCTTCCAAGTATACAATCCCATCTTCTTCCCATGTCAATCTATTGTCCTTTTCTAATGCTTGGGTCACTTCTCGTTCTTTGGTGCCATTTCTTCTGATTTCTTCCAGTATCTCTTGCTTGTCTGTTGTGATCTCTCTTTTCAATATCATTACTTTTGCTGTAGTTCTTTTCTTCCATAGTTCTTCCTTGAGCATCTGAACATCTTTGTTGTCTTCTTTTGTGTTAACCTGATCTTTCCTTGAAAGAATATCCATCTTTGTATTTGTCTTGCTTAGAATATGTCACAGAGTGAAATTGTAGTCTTGTAACTTTAAGTACCACCGAGCTTGTCTTTTGTTTAGTTTGTGAGGTTCTTGGAAATACTTTAAGTTCTCATGGTCTGTCCAGACTTCAAAGGGTTCCATAGCGTCCAACAGATATTGTCTCCACTTTGTCAATGCTTCTACTATTGCTAGTAGTTTCTTGTTATAGATTTTGTAGTTCCTTTCTGCTGGTTACATCATCCTTGATAGAAATGCTATTGGTTTCCATTTCCCATCTTGTTTCTAGGATAGTACTTCTCTTATTGCATGTCCTAAGACGTCCATTTCTACTCTGAATTTTCCTTCCCTCTTCGGCAGGGAAAGAACTAGTTGACTTGTTATCTTGTCTTTGAGTTCCTCAAATGCTTGTTGATGTTCTTTGTCCTATTTCCATTTTTACTTGCCCTTTAGTTCATTTAATGGCTTTGCTGTATGACTAAAGTTCTGGATAAAGTGTCAATAGAAATTTGCAAATCCAAGGAAACTTTCTATGTTCTTGATCTTTGTTGGAGTCTTTTATTCTTTTACCGCTTTAATCTTCTCTTACTTTATTTTGACCTGTTCTCTTCCAACTATGACTCCTAAGATCGGAATCTCTTCTATATCAAAATCATATTTTGATTATTTGAAATATAAGTTATGTTTATCTGCTATCTTCAAAAACCTGATTGTCTGTTCTTTTAGTTTTTTCTTTGTCTTTGCTGGTATAACAAAGTTATCTATATAATTCACTAGTACCTCTTCATGGAGTAATTTCCAGAAAATACTATTCATCATCCTTTGAAATGTTCCTGGCAAGTTGCATAGCCTGAAGTATATTACTTGTGATTTAAATAGTTCTTTGTTTGTTAAGAATGTGGCCTTCCATTCATCTCTTTCTTTGATTTGTATGTTGTTATATCTCCAGATAAGATCAAGTTTGTTGAAATATTTTGCTTCCTTCAATTTGTCTATCACCTCTCCAATTAGAGGTAATGGTATCTTGTTCTTTATTGTAACCTGGTTGAGTTTCCAGTAGTCTTGGACCAATCGTAATGAACTGTCTTTCTTTGGGATATAGAAACAAAGGACTACATATTGTGATTTTGATTCCACTATTAGTCCTGACTTGAGTTGTTCATCTAGCTACTGGTTCAGAGCTTCTTCCTCCTTTAGTGTCATTGTATAGGCTTTTGCATTTAACTTCCTAGGTACTTCTTCTGTCAAATTGATCTTGTGGTCCTATTCATATCTTTCTGGTAATTTCTCGAATTTTTTCTTGTTGAATAGGTGCATAAAGGGTCGAATGTAATCTGGCAAATCTTCTGAACTTGTGTTGTCTGATTCTTTGCCAATTTCTCTGTTGTTCTGTTCTGTGATTTCCATGGCCTTTGTCCTCCTAGTTCTGAATCTGATATCTTCATGTTTTATAGTACAGCTTCCTGGACATCTTGTAAACTTGATGGTTCCATTCTTCCAATTGACCTCTGAGTTATGTTTGACTAGCCAGTCGTGTTCCAAAAACATGTCTGTTCTGTTGAAATCTGTTACAGATGCTTCCAACTGTTCCTTGTGACCGTTGATTTTGATTTCTAAAGGTGCCACCCTGGTCACCTCCCCATTCTTTGTTCTGTTTGCATTGAAAACTTCAGATGAGAAGTTGATTGGTTTTGTCTGTATCCTCTTGTCCTTGACCAATTGTTTGTTTATCCCTGTATGCATGCATCCAGAATCTACTAGTGCTTTCACTTTCAAGTTCTTGCCATTCTTTGCCTTTACTTCTGCTTGCACATTCAATTTCCACTTTCCTTCACTGCTTTGGCAATTCAGAATAATATATTTATTTTGAGAATTTACATGGAAGATCTCTTGTACTGTGCCTACTTGAGATCGCCACCAAAACCCTACTTCTTTTCTTTATCTTGTTCCTTTGACTCTTCTTGAACTTTGTGTTTCTTCATTGACTGTGTTCCTTTGCAATCTTTGGCTATATACCCTTCTTTGTCATATTTAAAGAATTGTTGTTTGTCTTCTTTCTTCTTTGACTGGCATTCCTTCACCATGTATCCATACTTGTTGCAATTGAAGCATTTTGGCTTCCCATCCCTAAAGTTATTGTTGGAGTTCCTGATATCCATGGGCTGACCTTGCCCTCTGTATATTGTTCCTGTGCTTGTTTTATAGTCATGTCATCCCTCTGTGGGCTTGTATTCTTGTCCCACTAACATTATTGCCACTTTCCACTCCTTGAGTGTCTCTGGTGCAGCTATGGGTGGATTATCCAGTATCGTCTTGATGATGTCTGGTTGTATGTTTTTCTTCAATAAAAAGATGGCATACAGTTTATCTGTATCTGCCTTCATGGCCAATGCCTTGAACTCTATTATAAAGTCCGCTGTGTTCTTCTTTCCTTGCTTGAAAGATTCAATCTTCCATTTGGCATCTGCTGCCTTCATCTTGTTGCTAAATGTCATCTTGATTTCTTTGATGAAATCATCCCAGTCCTGGGTTCCAAGTTCTTTGTTTAGCTCATTAAGCTTTCTCTGTATGTATATACCTGCTACACCTCCTCTGAAGTGAGCTAGGATCACTGTGATCCTGTCATTGGTCTCCATGACCCTGTTACTCTTGAGGAATAGTTTAATACCCCTCCACTAGTCTTCAAATTTTGTTTGGTCACTGTCAAACCACTCTGGGTCCAGTACCATGTTCTTTGGCATTTCTGCCTATATGTTCTCATTGCTTACTGCTGGTGCTGGTGCTGGTGCTACTGACATTTCTGTGTCTGTTTGTTTGTAGTTGCTTGAGGCTTCTTCTGTGATCTATAAAGATTTTAGTTGTTCTGACAGTGTCTCAATATTGTTTGTCCTTCTGAAACTTGTCTTGGTTTCTCTTTGTAGTTTTCACTACATGTGTTTCATTTCTGACAGGTAACTCTGTCTAGTTTTGTCCATGGATATTTATCTACTACACCTATGTTGCAAGGTGAGCTTGTCAACACTTTACCAAATGTTATGACCTTAGTTCAGAGCTCAGATTGCACTTAGACAAAAACTTGAGAAGAAGTAAAGGGGATGGAATAGATGGTAAAGTGTAAGGATACAGAAGAGTATCTATGCTATATATACTAGTAGTCAATGAGGAAACAGTACATAGTCTATGAGGCCAACAAGTTATTGTACATGAGGATAAAGCAAGGTTGGAGCACCTACTATATGAGGCACTGACTGAGACTACTATGGTATAGCCAATCATATCATCATCACCCTCTGCCCTACTTCATACTGCATCCTTGAGGTATTAATCATAACAGGTGATCTACACTGAAAGAGAAATGCATAGGTTAGATGTAAGTTGGTTATTATCTAGAATAGATGGTAAATAATCTCAGACTAGTATATAACATTAGAGCATATAGTACATGTATAATATCTTTATAGTAAACATACAGACTTTATGTTAGGTACGGTTCACACCAGGTTGGAAGTCCATGTAATGGACTCAGAGATGAGCGGACTTGTAGAACAACCTTGGCTTCAGCTTATGTGCTATGCCATCTGTCTGCTACATGGTTGCAACTTCAGATGAAGAAAGTCTGAGTGGGAGTGGGTACTGATTGGTGTGTCACTGTTGAACACTGGAGATCGAGTTTGTCAAGATGGAAGAAGGTAGACTTGATTTATTCTCTTTTCTTTTTATTTTCATTTTCATTTTCGATTTTTCTACTTTCTATTTTTAGAACAACTAGGGTTAGGGTTGATCAGTCACGCTGTCACATCAGTCACAACTTGATGGCATAGTCACAAGACAGATCACAAGACATAGGAGAATTTAGTAGAAGATTCTAGAACAAGTGACGTCATACAGCATGGACAACACATGCTGGCCTCATGGTCTATACATGGTTGTTTAGGGTAGGGTGCACAGTAGTGAGCACAGACCATTGGTAGTAGTATATAAGGTAGACTACTTTGTAAAGGGATCTCTATTGAGTTCTCTTGTGTTACTCAATACAAGAGTTGTTTTTTTACCTAACTCTAAAGGTTTAAGACCATAACAGAGTTCAATAAGAGTTTATCTTCATCAATTATCAGACTAGTGAATTACAGTGTAACTACTAGTCTTATATATGAACAGAAAGTATAGGAGATGCTTGAGGTTTCATTGGTAAAACCCCTATTACTCTGAGTGGAGGTTTCAGTGTTAAGACACTGACAGGAGTAACTCCATCATGGAAGACTGAGTTGAATAAGAGTATTTCCACCATGGAAGATGGAATACCTGGAGGGTTGCAGCACTGCTATAAGATTACTCCTTTGTTTACTTTTCTAGACTTGATGTTACAATCCTAAGCTTGGCTTAGATTGTAACTTAGGCAAAGGTTTGAGTAAGAGATAAGTAATCAATTGGTAAAGCATAAGGATATAGAACTATATCTATAGTTACAGTTATATATATCTAAAGACCATGAGGAGAGAGAAAGATATTCTTAAGAAAATAATAGGGAAGAAATGAGGAAAAATATGAAAAAACCTTTACTATTATGTAAGATGCTGACTAATAATATATGAGAAAGATACAAGATACAGTAAGTATGAGTTAAAGATAAAATAAATCTCAAGACATGTTTAAGTTATAGTAAGTATAAAGCAAATATCTTATCAAAGTTGTGAATAATGGACTTGACTTTATTTTCTTTATTTTCTTTTGGTTTTTATTATTCTGAACTTAAACAAATAAATGTGATGTAACATCATATATGATGGTTACATATGTCATAGAAGGTTTTGGAATAAATAATGTTATATAGTATAGCAACAACATATTAGTCTTATGGAAAGTATGTGGACTTAAAGTAGATTAGTTGTAGTATGTACACAAACCACAGTCTGGAGTATACAAGAAAGACTAGCTTATACTTGGAACTCTATCAAGTTTTCTTGTATTATTCAATACAAGAGTTATATTTTGTTTTTACTCTAAGACCTAAGCTATAATATATCTGTAGACTATGAAGTATAGATCATAATAGTATCTCTATTTTAATATTTATGTTTCTATGAACTTGTTTAATCTAGAAATACTAGATCTCCAACTACATATAATACCATCAATTTTTTAGTTAGTTTAATAGCTATTGTTTCTTGTAAGGTTAAAGCTATAAAAAACAGCTTATATGGTGATCCTCTTGTATATATTTCAATTGGAAATCCTTAATGACTTATATTTATATTATGTTTTTTTAGCTTGCTTAACAATATCTTGAATCTGTAGTTGAATATTTACCATGGTTTCCAATCTTCATATTATTTTGTAATATTTCTTCATCCAGTCTTTTATCTTGAGGCTGAGTGTTTCTTGTCAGTATACTGGAATTTCACTGCTAATAACCATTCCATTCAATTGTCTTACTAGTAATTAACATAATATCACAAGAATGCTTTGACCTTCTGATTAATTCTTTGCATTTGACCATCTGTTTGAGGGTGGTATACTGTTAATAAATAAATCTTTTATAAACTATAAGACAAACTAGAGTCCTTTGTTGCTAAGAATCTTTTTTGAAACTCTGTGTATTTTCCATATGCAATCTTTATAGATTTTGGCTATTTCTTTTAATAATACTACTGTTATTGTTACCTTGAGTCTGATCATCTTTGTAAATCAATCCACTATGACTGCTATTATGTTATTATTTTAAAAGTAGTCTTATTATATTAATACTAATTTTCTACTATGATTCTTGAGATGTTTCTAACAGATAAAGTTCTCCTACTTTTTTTATGTGCTGAAATTTGTCTCATTGATATTTCTGATATCCTTGGATATATTCCTTAATATTATTCTATATTTCTGGCTACTAGTAGTTCTTTTTGATTAAATCAAATATCTTTAGTTGTTCAGAATATTTTATATCTACTAGATCATGATTTTCTATTTCCTAGTTATTAGAAATACAAAATTTTCTTTCTATATATACTACTCTATTATCTTTCCATACTTGGCTATCTTCTTTCTCAAGTTTCTTTTGTACTTCTTGTTCTCTAGTATTATTTTTAGATTTCTTTCAATAATATAGTCTCTTTTATTATCTAATTTTCTCTAAACATTGCTATTTCTACTTTTGTGACTAGTTTTCTTTTCCATAGTTTGTCTTTGAACATCTTGATGTTTTTGTTATCCTCTTTTATATCCTTTTGATTTTTTCTTAACAAAATATCTGTTCTTGTATTTGTTTCTCTTAGAATATATTATAAAGTAAAATTATAGTCTTGCAACTTGAGGTATTATCTTGCTTGCTATCTATTAAGTTTGTGTGGTTCCCTGAAATACTTGAAATTTTTGTAATCTGTCCAGACTTCAAACTTTTCTATAATATTCAATAAGTATTATCTCTATTTTGTTAGAACTTCTACTATTACCAGTAGTTCTTTGTCATATATCTCATAATTTCTTTTAGCTGCTAACATTATCATTGATAAAAACACAATTGGCTTTCATTTTCTTTCTTGTTTCTAGAATAATACTTTTTCTATAGCATATTCTGATATCTTGGTTTCTAATCAGAATTTTCCTTCTCTTCTAAGTAAGGCAAGTATTGGTTGACTAGTGATTTTATTCTTTAATTCTTCAAATGGCTTCTAATATTTATCTTCCTATTTCTATTTATTTTTATTCTTGAGTTTGTTGAGAAGTTTTGCTGTATAATTAAACTTCTTGATAAATCATCTGTAGAAATTTACAAACTCTAAGAAGCTCTTTATTTTGGTGGGTGTTTTTCATTCCTTAACTATTTTAGTCTTTTTGTCTTCCATTTGTACTTTTTCTTATCCAACTATTACTCCTAGAATAGATATTTCTTTGGCATCAAAGTTATACTTTGACTATTTGAAACAAATATTATATTTCTTATTACTTTCAAGAATTGTATTATTCTTTCTTCTAATTTCTTCTTAGTCTTGGCTAGTATTACAAAGTTGTCCATATAGTTTACAAGTACTCCTTTATACAATAGTTTCTAAAATAATTCTTTTTTGGTTAGAAATGCCACTTTTTAATTCATTGCTTTTTTTAAATCTGTATTCCCAGATAAGGTCCAATTCATTGAAGTATCTTGTATTTTTAAGTTTGTCAATTACTTCTCCAATTAGTGGTAGTAGTGTCTTGTCCTTGATTGTGTCCTGGTTCAACTTTCTATAGTCTTATACTAATTGTAAAGATTTATCTTTCTTTACAATGTAAAAATATAATGCTATATATCTTGAACTTAATTCCACAATTAATTCTGTCTTGAGTTGCTTATCTAACTATTGGTTTAAAGCTTCTTCTTTCTTAACTGTTGTTGTATAAGCTTTGGTATTTAGCTCTTTAAATATATTTTCTAATAGATTGATTTCATAATCCCATTCTTGTCTTTCTAGTAGCTTTTCAAATTTCTTCTTGTTGAATAAATGAGTAAAAGATCAAATGTACTCTGGTAAATCTTTTGGATTTGTTATGTCTAATTTTTTTTGATTTCCTAGTGTCCTTTGTCTATTTCTTCCATTAGTGTAATCCTTCTGGTTCTAAATATGAACAAAATATCTTGGTACTGTATTTTGCATTTCTCTGGGCATCTTGTAAACCATATTGTTCCTTTGTCCACTTAACTTCTGGATTGTATTTAACCAACCAGTCATATTCTAAGAACATGTCTGTACTGTTTAAGTCCATTACTACTATGTTGATATTTTTCTTGTATCTATTTATTTTAATTTCCAATGGCATGAATCAAGTTTCTATTCTATTCTTGGTTCTGTTTACATTATAAACCTTGAATGGTATCTCTAGTGGTGCTATCTTGATCCTTTCTTCTTTCACTAGTTGTTTATCTATGCCTATATGTTAAGTTCTCTTTCTTTTTTATCTCTTCTTTGTGGAATAACATATTGATTTTTTAGGGAATTATTATATACAAAAATTTATTGTACTGTGCCTACTCTAAGCCTTCAGCAAAACCCTTTTCTTTGTTATTATTCTCTTTGTTTTCATCATCTGATTTATCTTATATACTTCTCTTCTTCATCTTCTATCCTGATCTGCAGTTCTTTGTAAGATATTTCACTTTGTCCTATTTGTAATACTTCTTAGTTTCTTTCCCTTTCTTTGGCTTTTTACAGTCTTTTGCTATATGTCCATAAATGTTGTAATTGAAGTATCTGGGTTTTCCATCTTTATGATAATTTGATTTCTTAATCTAATGGGAACATTCTTCTCCCTCATCCCCTATTTACACTATTCAAGCTGTCTTGACAGTTTCACTTATCTCAGACCTTAGTAATACACCTATAGATAATGATTCCAATTGGAAAGATGCTTCCACAACTAATCAACTAACTGATATTCTCAGTTAGATTGCTAATAATCTTTCTAATACTAATTGAACTTCTGGACTAGCAACTAATTTAAGAGGAACTAAAGCCCATATTTCTAATACCTTTAGCAGTACTGAGCCTAACAAGCTCAATAATTTTCTGTTTCAATGTTACTTATATTTCTGTACAAAGTTTATGCAGTTTAATATAGACATTGTAAAAATCAATTTTGTGATGACCTATCTCTTAGGAGTTGCTTAAGAGCTCAAGATAGGTCTTAACTAGGAAGATAAAAGCATCTTCCAATACTGTCAGGCATAGTTCACACCAAGAGATGGAAGTCTGTAGAGCTGGCTTAGAGGTACATAAAGTATGTAAACTCTATGCTTGGTGATGCAAACTTGTGGAATGACCTTAGCTTCAGCTTATGTGCTGCATTATCTGTTTACCACATAGTTACAACTTCAGATGAATAGAAGAAGTCTGAGATAGAAGTGAGTACTGATTGGTGTGTTGCCATTGAACACTAGAGATTGAGTTCAATAAGAGTTTATCTTCATTGATTATCAAACTAGCAAATTATAGTGTAACTACTAGTCTTATATACAAATAAAAACTATAGAAGATGCTCAGGGTTTCAGTGGTATAGCCTCTATCACCCCAAGCAGAGGTTTTAGTAGTAAGACACTGACAGGAGTAGAACTCTGCTATAGGAGACTAAGTTGGATAGAAGTATTTCCATTATGGAAGACAGTATATCCAATTTGTTGCATCACTGCTGCTGAAGTATGTTGTGAAAAGGGTGGCTGTCATGGAGAATAGGCTTGTATAATGTTGAGAAGACAGTATTACCATAAAGATGTATTTTCTAGATGGGTAGACTTGGCATATGACAAATACTAGCTCTTTGATTGGAACTAGTTTTTTAATAAGCTCTATTGGCATTTTAGTCTTTCAGACACTGTAGGCAAACCTACTAACATACTGGATAACCTCCATATGAAGCCTAATAACAAGATATCCACTTAAAATATGAATTTCATATGCTACACTTCTCAAGTAGATTAGAGGAATAGTGTCAGAGTTCTATTTAGAATTAGAAAGCAGAAGTCTCAGAAGTCAGTTTATAACAGAACAACTGTAAATAGCTAAAAGTCATAAAACATGTTTATAAGGAGTAGTACATGTGATCATGTGATATATACTTATCAAGTGAAGCACAATTACAAAACCAAGTCCATAATAACTAAGATAAGACTGATAAAATCACTTTTAACAGGATTCACCAAACCACTTTCTCTAGTAAGACTCCCTGCATTTGTGAGCAGTCTTAGTCTTATGTAGATGATTGTTCACTGAGTAGCTTTCAGACCATCTTGCATATCACACAATAGACATTGTTTTTGAATCCCTGCTATTCTTTTATCAGCAAGTAGTACCTTGGTCATCATGACTGGTGGTTGCTTTGATTTAAGTATAAGGCTATTGTAAGGGGATTAGTCTTACAACTTCTCATATAAGATTTATTTTGTAATTCACAAATTGATAACGCAGCTCATAAACAAGTGCTGTGTATCATTGTTAGTCATGCTGGGCTGAATATACAGTCATGAAGCCATGTCAATTGTCTATGCTTTGCTATGTTCATAGTAGTGGCAACTCTGCCAACAGGACACATCATGCAACAAGATTAATAGATCATATAGAACTCCTTCACAGTAGTTTGAAAAATCCAGAACAAACAGTGTATAGAAATATATAAACTAATAAGTTATGACATATCTTACCTCTCTCTCTCTCTCCTTTAGCTGCTTGGACTCAATACATATTCCT